>ENA-OQNN01000125-OQNN01000125.1-human-gut-metagenome-genome-assembly--contig:-NODE-125-length-92045-cov-32.629507_pt1 | contig 92045 bp, 95 predicted proteins | sample MGYA00242624_ERZ504870 | MGnify/ENA primary metagenome ERZ504870 (study PRJEB26092, sample SAMD00036379) | human gut metagenome | host: Homo sapiens | study: EMG produced TPA metagenomics assembly of... | reverse complement strand
AAAAGAAACGCTAATCTGTCGATGTTTTTAATATTGCCATCTTAGCCCATAAAAAAATCGGAAATTCTTTAATAGAGTTTCCGATTTTGTTTATTTAAGCCATTTTATTTTTCATGCGTAACTACTATCATTTCTTGTAATTCTTCATTTACATCTTTGTATTTTGTTGAATGTTGATCTATGCAATGGTATTTATTCTTTAAACGATTCATCATATAAGTAGTAGCACTCGTGCCAACTTCATCATTGTCTAGATGAAATACAATTGTTTTAATGTTTGGATTTCTGCTTAAAAATGATTTTAAAGATATAGGAATATCACCATTTGCTTGATTATTTGCACCGGCTAAAGATCAATAGCTGCTTCAAATACATGAAGTTCATCACTATTGATGTTTGTATAAGAAAAGCTGAAAGCTTTATTACTTCCTGCATGATTTAAATACAAACAAAATCGATAAGAATAAGTGTGTTCATGAATTTGAGAAACAGTATAAAAATCAAAATGAAACGATTGAATATATCCAAATGAATCAGATCAAAGTCATGAACAGTGGAATAAGAGTAAATTAAATGTAAAATTGAAGGATTGACTATGCTTCCATGTAGAGATACAGAAAACAATCGCTAATGTGCTAAATGTAGTGCTTGATTGTAGAGTTCACTGTTCCAACAGAAAGACAGGAATCCAAATAATGTATGATTTTTGCATAATGTTGTCAGTTAAGAACCTTCATTGCATGCGGTGAGGATGATTTTATCTTGCTGTTCTATCGAAAGTAGTGTTTTCCTTAGTTCAAGCATTTTTTCATTTTCGACAATAATTAAATCATTCTTGTTAGAAATTTGGTGGATATTTATGATAATACACCGTTATATTCATTCTTTTAGAATAAAAAGATTATTCATCTTAAAGATTAAATTTTGTCATTTAATGCATTACCCATTATAATTGACCTATGAGAATTGCAGTATTAGAAGATAGTTTGATTCAACAAAAAAGAATACGAAATCTATTAGATTTAAGTCATAGACTTTGTTTCTTTAGTGCAGTTGAAGAATATATGGAATCCAATTCCTATTTTGATTTATTGTTGCTAGATATTGAATTAGGAAATCAAAATGGCATTGAATTCATTAAAAAACATCCAGATAAACAACGCTTTATCGTCTATGTGAGTAGTCATAGTGAATCTATGGCCGATACATTTGATACAAATGTCTTAGGATTTGTTACGAAAGATCGAATAGAAGAAGCCTTAGTCAAAAAGGTAAATCAAGTAGAGATACGTATTCATCAATTAGAGAAGATTGCACTGAATTTACCGTATGAAACAAGGTATGTGTATAGGGATGATATTTTGTATTTTCAAATTGACAATGGCGTTTTCGTCTTATTGAAGGATGGAACGAAATTATCTTTAGTGAATGAAACATTAAAAGAGATAGAGGCTCAGTTATCGGATTCTTTTATCCGCGTAAATAATAATGTGCTTATTAATTTTTCTAAAGTCGATTATTTGGATGTAAAGAATCATAAAATCATTATGTTAAATGGTACGATTATTTCAGTGAGTGTTCGAAGATGGAAAAAGGTAAAAGAGCACTATATTCAGATGAGGACAAGCATATGAATATTCTAATGAACAGTATGTATTATGTTTGCGAACAATGTTTCTATTTAAAAATAACGAAGAATTCACTATATCCAAAATGCATTCTTTCATTCTTATTAAATGGTTTATGTGTGTTTTTAATCGCTGAATATATACATATAAACTGGCTATCTGTATTTCTGCAATTGTTGATTCCCATTCTATGTTTGAATATTTCTACAAAAGAACACCATATATTGGAATCTGTTATTTCAAATTTGATTGTTGTCTTATTTCAAACAATGAATATCCTTCTATTCCGTTCTTTGACTATAGAATATTATGCATCTTCAACAATACTCACAATCGGTGGATGTGCAATCTTTTATCAAATCTTTAAATATGAAAGTTTAGAATTTGGTAAAAATACGAAATATATAATTTCTATAATCCTATTTATATTTAGCTATCTTTATATGTTGTTGATGACAGACTTGTTTTCTAAAGCAGAATTTACATATATGTATTTTATAAAGAACAGCCAAATCTATGTGTTTATGTTTACCATATCTGTTCTTGTGTTATTAAGTGTAGCTATCATTGTTTTTTCTAGAATACGCTCAAAATTAGAGATTGAGATGTATCGAAATTTCATTGAACTATCCAGTCATTATACAGAACAAATGATTCATGAACAGACGGGAATCAAGGAGTTGATTCACGATATGCGAAATTCTTTGGATGATATAAAGGTTCTGTCGCAAAAGAAAGAATATGAGGCAATTGAAGAACAAATCAATCAAGAGTTAGTAAAATATGGAAAGTTATATCCCAATTCTATATGCATAAATCCATATGTGGATGTGATCCTACAAAACTTTATTCAAGAACACAATTTGGATTATGATATACAGATATATGTTCCTAAAAGAATTGATTCTATGGATACACAAGACTTAACAACACTGCTTACATGCGTATTGGATAGTAGCTTAGTTAAAGAAAATGAGACTTTCATGTTTCATATGAATCTAAAGGAGAAAGAGCTAATTTTACATGTTCAATATTCTTTGGACATAAAGAATATGACACCTTCAAATAAATCCATACTGAATATCATTTTGAATAAGTATCATGGAACAAAAATCATGGATTCAAAGGATATGAAAATCATCTTATTTATCGAATAATCGAAATCAATTGACGGTTATTCGATTTTTTTAATGCTTCTTTTCCTTATGTGTATTAATAAAGAAAAGGAGTGGATGAAATGTGATTAAAATACAGAATCTAAAGAAAGTGTATAAAGATTGTGTGGCACTCGATACGGTTTCTATGCACATAAGAAAAGGGGAATTTGTTGCGATTATTGGAGCAAGCGGAAGTGGAAAAACTACTATGCTCAATATTATTGGTGGTTTAGATACGGATTATATGGGAAGTTGTGTAGTTCGAAATAAAGAGATGTCTTCTTTATCGGATGTAGAGTGTTGTACATTAAGAAGTCGATACATTAGTTATGTATATCAATTTTTTAATCTGATTTCTTTTTTGACAGTGAAAGAAAATGTGTGTTTGGCAAGTCAAATTAAAGGGAAAAAAGTGGATGCAAAAGAATTGAATCAAGTATTGAAATTGCTAGGGTTAGAGCATAAAAAAGATCGTTTTGCGAATGAATTGTCTGGAGGTCAACAACAGCGCGTTGCGATTGCTAGAGCGATTCTTGCACATACAGATATCATACTGGCCGATGAGCCAACGGGAAATTTGGATGGTGAGAATGCAAAAAATGTGATGGACATTTTAAAAGCGTTGAATATAGAGGGGAAAACAATTGTGTTGGTTACGCACGATTTGAAAATCGCCAATTATGCAGATCGAATTATTCGTTTAGAACAAGGAAAGATTGTATGAATATAGTCAAGAAATATAGAAGTCGCAATAAGAAAAGTTATGTATTGTTAGTGAGCATTCTGTTTTTATGTACATTTCTTTTAACTTCTCTCTTTGTAGTAAAAGACTCTTATGATTTATATCGAATTAATGCAGCTAAAAGCTTTTATGGGGATTATGATGTGAAATATACAACTTTTGCGTATACACAAAATAAAGAATATACAGATACATACCTAGATAGTTTAAGTTATGAAACACCAATGCCCTATGTGTATAAAGGTACTTTTGATTCTTTGGTTTCAACTACAGATTTTAGTGTCTATCCAATACGTTTGATAGAAGGAGAGTATCCTAAATCTAATGAGGTGTTGATTCATAAAAAGTATCGGAATAAATATAAGGTGCAGGATACGATAAAATTATATTCAGATCAGGATTCTAAAGTATATACGATTAGTGGTGTATATGAAAATCTAAACAATCAGCTCGTCAATTATAGTTTTTATACAGCCACAAATTCAAAAAAGGATGCGATGTATGTCTATGCGAATTTAAAAGATAAATCGGCAATCGCAACACTACCCGTACAGGATTATGAATTGAATTCAGATATGGTGGTTGCCAAATATCATTTGAATGTTGAATATGAAAATATTTTTAAATTTCTAATCTTGTTTATGAGTGTATGTTGTTTCTTGTTTGTATATAGCGTTTTATCTGTGCACTTAAAGAAAAAGAAAGCTTTTTATGATCAACTCTACATATTGGGAATGAATAAAAAGAAAATTCGTTTGTATATGATTAAGGAATATACCTTGCTTTTTGCACTGGTTGAGTGTATGGGAATCGGATTTACGTTATTATTGTGGGGTTTATTTTTAAAATGGATTCAAATGAATCTTCCATTTAGTTTACATATATCAAAATATCATCTATGTATTTTATTATTGATTTTATTTGTACAATATATATTTGCATTTGGATTGAGTTTAGTACGACCTAAACATTATTTCTTTAGAAAATTGCATATTTCCAATCTATCTTTAATTGAAACAATGAGAAATGGCAATGGTCTGTTTATTGCACTGATTGTTGCGATGAGTTCGATGTTTATATGTGTATCCATGCAGTCATTAACATCTTGGATTCAAACTAATCAACAAGAAGTACAGTATGAACATGATGTGAGTGCCACATTTAATATATTTGATCATACATTGATTCCTGAATTTATTGAGGAATCAAAAGAAATTCTTAAGTCATATGAGCATGAATTTAATTATAACATTCAATGCGATGCGAATATAAATAATGAACAAATAGAAACCAAGATTACAGATGAATATAATGATTTTGTCTTAAGTAATTCATATGAAGATAATGTAAGATTGCATTTGTATAAACAAAGTGGAGAATTGATTGATGTACTCGATATACCGGTAGAAGAACATATAAATAGTGGGGATAATAAAGTTTTGTATATTCCTGAATCAAAAGTAATGGAATGGCTAAATACATATCCAGATACATTTATTACGGGTGATTTGTGGGTAAATACTAAACAATCATCATTACTAAAAAAGAAGCTTGATCATATCCAATTGTCTAGAAGAGATGATTTCTATGTAGTCGATAATAAAACGGACGCAAAGAATCTTGTTGAAATCATGAATATGTGTCAAAAAATAGTTCAGTTCTATCAATTTGTATTGATGATCACTTCTATCGTGATCGTATATATGCAGTTGTATCAATGTTTCTACTCACATAAGAATGAGTATGATCTGCTGCATACCATTGGCATGTCTTATAAAAGAATTCGTAGGATGTATACAGTAAAATTATTAGTTTTTATAACAATATTGGATGTGATTGTATTGTTGATTCTTCGAACAATTCAAATTGAAGTATTAGTTTTATATTTAATTGGAAGTCTAATACTTTGTGTTTTATTTACCAAATTGATTTTTAATCGTATATACAAGTAGTGGATTTAAAATGATTTATCAAATGTCAAAAAGCCCTTGTTTAAGGGCTTTTCTGATCATATGTCCAACTCGATTTGCCACAATTAAAGTAGTAATGATAAGTAATCTTGTCTTGAATCAAGTATTCTGATAATCTCGATATTATCATTTTTGATATTGTAGAATACAAGTTGTTTTGATATGACGAAATAACGTAATGGAGTATCTACATTAAACCGATCCAACATTTTTGGGCCTAAATAAGGGTTGTCTTTTAATAAAGCAATCGTATTTACAAGGGTGCTTTTTAATTTTTGTGCAGCTTGTTTGTTGTTAAATCGACTAATAATATAGTTTTCAGTGTTTAAAAGATCATCAATAGCTGTCTTCTTGTAAATAATTTGCATATTATAAACCTAATATTTTTTTAGCTTCTTCTTCAGAATAAGATTCAGTACAATTCATACCAATTTCTAATTCTTTTATGAGTTTAGTTAAAGCTTTGGCTTTCATGTTTTCAGCATTATCTTCAGTTACAGAAAATGGAAAGCCTCCAGTATTTAATGCTTGTTGAAAAAATACATTAACCGCATCTGTTAAAGTTAAGCCGTTTTTCGCAAAAACTTCTTCTAATTCATTTTTAATTTCTGAATTCATACGAATTCTAAATACATCATCTTTTTGAGCATTGATTACGTTACGCATAATTAACACTTCCCTTCATTTATAGTATAGGGATATTTTAACAAAATATCAATAGATGTAGTAACAGTGTATCTACATCCAATCGTTAAATATAAAAGAGCCAGAATTTCTAGCTCTTTTCATCGTCCTTTACATATTCTAATATATCACCAGGTTGACAATTTAATGCTTCACAAATGGCTTCTAAAGTGGAGAAGCGAATCGCAGAAATCTTACCTGTTTTCATCTTTGATAAGTTAACATTACTTACTCCAACTTTCTCAGACAACTCTTTCAAACTCATTTTTCGATCGGCCATGACACGATCTAATCGTAATATAATCTTTCCCATAACCTATAGCGTCTCATCACTCAATTGTTGTAGTTCTTGTCCATATCTAAATATATAAGATAACAAATAGATTAGAGCTGCAAAAATGAGGAAGCTTAAGTGAAGACGGATATCAAAATTGATTTGTGTAACATATTTAGTGTTGAAAAGTAGATTGAAGTTGATGGTTTGTTTAAATTGCATAACACGACATACTTCAAGAATGTTAAAGACAATACCACCCGCAAGAATATACTTGGCAAGGTTTTTCAGATGATTAGAAACACTAACATCAAATGGAGTATGATTCATTGTGAATGTACAAATGGATTCAAGTGTTTGTACAGCTTTATATATGATAAATACAAATATAGCGGTGATTAAAAAAATCAATGGTAACCATATTGACATTTTATCTTTGTGTAATGCCAAATCATCATTAAAAATTAATTGAAGATAATCGATTCTTAAACTTCCAAATAGAGTATTATATATATCCTTGTTGAAGGTAAAAAACAAACAGAGTCCAATTAACAATACAAAAGAGATTAAACAAACCGACCGAACAATATTTAGAATAAAGCACATTTTCTTCAATAAATCTTTAGACTTATCATTCATGATATTACCTCCTAACATTAAATAATTAATGTTTATCATTAATTTTATTATATATTACATAAATAATAAGTCAATATGATTTACTTTAAAACGCCAATTTCTTTTAAAAATAATTCACGATCTTTTCGAATCAAGAAGACACTTGTGATATACATGCCTGGATCATTGATAGGACGAATAATCATATCCATGGTATGTCGTGTCTCCGCATCAGAAAAAGGGATGATTGCGATTGAGTTAAATGTACATGCCCACTCAATTGCGGTTTCGTTGATTGAAGTAATAATCGCAACATTATATGCAACGGCATGTTGTCCAAATATAGTATATACCGTGTTGGAAATGTCAAAAGGAATCGCTAAAGGGATGCCTTGAAATTTTGATGTTCGGTCTTAAATATTCTCTTGTATATATTGAGACAGATTTTCAACAGACATTCCATTTTGAGCTAATAATTCAATTGGATCATAGTCTGTGTGGAAAACTTTTGAGATACCATAATTCTTTACTTTTATATCACTATCTCCATAATAAGATGCGATATTTTGGCCATATCCAGATACGAGTTCTCCATCTTCTAAAGTTAGAATGTGCGTATGATTTTTCTTTAACTTTTCTAATAACTCTATATCTAATCCAGTTAAAAATCTAGGATTGATGACTGTAATTTGAATGCCAATTTCTTCTTTTATTTTTTCTGCAACTTTTTTTGCTAAAGCTAACATACATCCAACCGCAAAGATTGCGAATTTTTCTCCTTGGATTTCAACTTTATTTTTAAGTACAGAATAATCTGTTTCATCTTTGATTCCACTAGAAACAAAACTTGCGGGAATACGAATACCAACCGGATGATCCTTTTGTGTAGTCGCGTACTTAAACATTTGTTCATATTCTTCTTTTGTAGCTGGTGCTAAATAAATAAGATTTGGGATGTGCGCAAACATTTGGATGTCGCATAGGGCGATATGCGTATTGGAATTCATGCCATAGACACCAGGACTCAACACAAGCATTACAGCTGGATTATCATTTAAACATAAATCGTGTGAAAGCTGGTCATAGGTTCTTTGAAGGAATGGGGCATAGGTTCCAAATACGGCGGTTCCTCCATTTTTGGTAATACCGCTACTCATTGCGACCATGTTTTCTTCGGCGATACCTACATCGATAAATTGTCCACGATCTACATATTCTTGACGAACATCTTGTGTAAAACCAAGTCCCATTGGTGTTCCTGCATTTAATACAATGGCTTTTTCGTTGTTGTCTAGAAGTGTTTTAATGCTGTCAAATACAGTCGTGTCATTGCTACCACAAGTAAAACGAGGACTACCATCTTCCACATGGAATGGACCACCTGCATGCCATGCTTCTCTATTTTTTTCGGCATAAGCTAAACCTTTTCCTTTAATAGTATGAATATGTAGTACAACAGGATGATCAATATCTTTTACAGAATTGAATAAATCTACCAATTTAAATAGGTCATGTCCATCCTCTAAATAATGGTATTCCAAACCAAAACTTTTAAAGATGTTGTTTGTGCAATTTCCATTGGATTCACGAAGTTCCTTTAAATTTTTATATAAACCACCATGGTTTTCAGCAATACTTTGATCATTATCATTCACAATAATAATTAAATTGTTTCTATATTCTCCTGCATAGTCCAAGGCTTCTAAGGCTTCGCCACCAGAAAGAGAACCATCTCCGATAATCGCAATGATGTTTTCTTTTCCATGATTTAAATCTCTTCCTTTTGCCAAACCCAAAGCTAAAGAAATCGATGTAGATGTGTGTCCAATCGTAAAGAAATCGTGTTCACTTTCTTCTGGGTTTGTATATCCAGTTACATCATGAAAGTGTTCTTCATCCAAAAAAGCTTGTTTTCGTCCAGTTAGGATTTTATGTGGATAAGACTGATGAGAAACGTCAAAGACGAATTTATCAATTGGCGAATGAAAAACATAGTGTAATGCAGTGGTTACTTCGACCATACCTAAGTTAGGACCATTATGTCCTCCAGCAAGGGAAATTTTGTGGATAAGTGCATCACGTGTTTCATCTGCCAAAATACGTAATTCATCTAGATTTAATTTTTGAATGTCACTTGGACCATTAATATTTTCTAAATACATGTCATTACCTCCTGTAATTGAAGGTATGATAGCACCTAAAGTTAACTTTAGGTCAAGCGTTTAATGAAATATTTTGCCGTTTTGTTTAGTTCCATTCCTTGGCTAGTAGGAAATCACGGATGTTTCGATGCTTGATGCCATTTTGGCTCATGTCAAATTCATCAAGAGAAACAACGTACTTTGGAAAATTATCTTTAATACGATCATAAGCACCGAATTCACGATCAATTGTTTCTTGGGATGCCAATAGATAAGTGACTTGAATATATATTTTTTCGCCTTGTTTGTTGCATACAAAATCTATTTCTTTATTGCCATTTCTTCCTACAGTTACATCAAATCCTCGGCGCAATAATTCTAGATATACGATATTTTCTAAAATAAGATTGATGTCTAGCATATTACCACCGAAAATAGCCTCACGGATGCCGTGATCGGCAATATAATATTTTTCATTGGAAGAAAGAATTTGTTTACCTTGTAAATCTTCTCGTTTCACTTGATAAAACAAGTAAGCTTCACAACAGTATTTGATATAGTTCAAAATTGTTTCCGGAGATACAGTTCGCTTTTCGTTTTTTAAAAACTTTGCGAGTGAGGATGCAGAAAAAGTTGTTCCCACATTCGCAATCACATAAGCAATGATTCGTTCTAATAAATCAATATCGCGAATTTTATTTCGTTTCATGATGTCTTTGAGTTGAACAGAGTTAAATAGATCTTGAAGATATTGTTTAGACGGAGCATCTGCATAACGAATGTTTGAAAGATAAGGCATACCTCCGACAATAAGGTATTTTTGAAAACATTGCTGAATGGATGCATCAGGAGTAATCGAATGATACAGTTCCATGAATTCTTTAAAAGAAAATGGATATATCACAAATTCTACATATCGGCCGCCTAAATACGTTGCAAGTTCACTAGATAGTAAATTTGCGTTTGAGCCTGTAATGTAAATGTCACAATCCAACGATACGCGAAAGGAGTTGATACACTTTTCCCAATCCTTGACTTCTTGTATTTCATCAAAGAATAGATACACTTTTCCACCTATTTCTGAGGCTTTTGCACTGATTTCATCATGCAGTGCTTGTGCAGTTTGTAAGTGGGAGTAGTTCATATCTTCAAAATTGATAGAGATAAACTGTTTTGGGTTGATACCAGACTCTGTAAGCTCTTGTTGAATTAGCTTTAACATGACGGATTTGCCACAGCGGCGAATCCCAGTCATGACTTTGATTAAGTCAGTTCCTATGAATGGACGGATGCGACTCATATATAGTTCACGTTTGATCATAATTTAAAGCCTCCTTTAATTATAGTTTAACACATTTATAAGTGATGAACAGTGTTAAAAATATAAAATTATAAGTTATAACTGATGAAAAATGAAAATGCACGTAATGTTTAAGGTATAAAAATAAAAATAAAAATACCCATAAGTACAACATGTACGGTGGGACTTGAAAAGTTTGTCCATTCTGTATTGTCAAAGACAATTAATCCAATTGTATCTGGCATTAGGTTACGATAATCTTTTAATGCCAAACAAACTCGTGGTAATAAGAAGCAGTTGGCTACAAAGATTAGAGTACGAACACCAAAACGTAGTTCATTATATAGTAGATCACGTAATGCATCGCTTGTCACATCATCAGCTACAACGTGTGTTTTGCATGTTTTTCCTTTTGTTTCTACTTAATACATGAGGATCTGCCGTAATCATAATGAATTCATCAAATCCATCATCAATTAAGCGTGTTCCTAGATTTAATATAGATTCAGTCATTGATTCATAATAAAGTTCTCCTAAATAAAATGGAGTTTTTTTGGTATAAGAAAAGCTGTGGACTAAGCGATGTTAAAATCACTTTCTGTCTCACAGCTTTTTCTTTCTTTTACTATGAATGGTAAATGGAATAGGCTAAGTCCAATCACTCCAAGCATGATGACTCTAAATAAATAGATATAGTATCCATGATTTAGGTTAAGGAATGGAAGTCCTTCTAATGGTGGTCTTACAATAAACATAAAGTTTGTATCATAGACTGCCAAAATAGAATTCATATATAAATTGAAAACTAATAACGCAAATAATACGACTAAATTGTTTTTAAATGCCTGCATACCTAAGTTCGCATGTTTGAAACGAATCAAATATAGAGAAAACCATGTTAATGTTGCATGATACATGAAACATTAATATACATTGGCTACATTAAATTCAACGCCATACGTTGGAATCAAGATAGCGGCGATTCCTCCACAAGTACCGACAACCGCAAAGAAGTTGATCATTTTTTGTTTTAGTGGACCATCCTTTCCAAAAGTGATGTAGGCTGCAATAAACAATAAGATACTGCAGATATGGAATGGAAGGGATTGCGGATTTAAGTGCATTCCTCCATGTGTACTTGGAATCATATCTGACATCATTTTTGTGGTTTCGCTCAATAAACATATAAACATAAAGAAGTAACAAGCGTTTTGTAGCGTGAAATCTTCTTTTTTCGCATAGTGATTCATAATTAGGATAAATAGAATACAAATTCCTATCCATATAAAGTGTTTTGTAGTAAACATATGCCCTCTCCCTGTAGTCAACAGATTATACCATTCAAAACATAAGTAAACAATGATAAATTTCTTAAACTTATCTTAAATACAGTGATATACTTAGTCGTTAGTGAGGTTTTTATGAAACGGATTGATTTTGAAAATGATACAGTGACAAAAAATATTATAAATGCTGCTTTTCCATTGTTAGTAGCACAAATAATGAGTCTTCTTTACAATGTTGTGGACCGTATCTATATTGCTCGAATTCCTAGTATTGGAACATACGCATTGGGTGCAATTGGCTTATGTTTTCCTTTAATTGTGATAATAAATGCATTCGCAAATCTATTTGGCAGTGGAGGAGCTCCACTATTCTCCATTAGTCGTGGAGAAAAGAATAGTACAAAGGCAAACTTAGTCATGAATACATCCTTCACAATGTTAGTATTGTGCTCGATTGTTTTAATGATTGTTCTTTATCCTTTGTTGAAGCCTATATTAACCTTGTTTGGAACATCCTCATCAGCCATGAAATATGCCTATCCATATATGATGATTTATCTAATAGGAACACTACCTTCCATGCTTACTTTGGGGATGAATCCATTTATCAATGCACAAGGTTATTCAACAGCAGGTATGTGTTCAGTTTTGATTGGTGCCATTATGAATTTAGTGCTAGACCCAATGTTTATTTTCCTGTTTGGACTTGGCATTCAAGGCGCTGCCATCGCAACCCTCATTTCTCAATGTGTTTCAGCTATATTTGTGTATTGGTTTTTAAAGAATCGTTCGGAATTAAAAGTAAGATTACTTAAAAAAGAGGAGTGGATCGTTTGTAAAAGGTATGCGCAAAATATTGTTAGCTTAGGAAGCAGTAGTTTTATTATGCAGCTGACAAATAGTTTGGTTTCGATTTGTTGCAACAACGTACTATCCATAACGGGTGGAGACATTTATATTTCAGTTATGACTATCATTTCAAGTGTAAGGCAATTAGTAGAAACACCGATTCACGCGATCAATGATGGTTCTAGCCCAGTTTTAAGCTACAACTATGGAGCTAGAAGAGCAGAACGTATTCGAAAGGCCATTAAGGTAATTTCTATACTAGTCTTTGGCTATACTGCCATAGTTTGGAGTTTCATTATTTTGATTCCACATATATTGATTCAAGTCTTTAGTTCAGATCCTGTATTAATAAGGAATACCGTACCAGCTTTGAACCAATATTTTTCAGCTTTCATATTCATGGATTTGCAGTATATTGGACAGAATGTATTTAAGTCATTGAATAAGAAGAAACAAGCCATCTTCTTTTCGATATTAAGAAAAGTCATTATTGTCGTTCCTCTTACATATATCATGCCATTATATCTTCATATGGGTACAGATGGTGTTTTCTTGGCAGAACCTGTATCGAATGTGATTGGTGGAACTCTTTGTTTTGTGACAATGTTAGTAACAATCATGCCAGAATTAAAGAGAATGGAAAATAAAAATGTGATAGAATGATATCCGCGAGGTAGAAAAAATGGTACAAGATATTTATCCACATAAATTACACAATGAATTTGATCCCAATATACAGGCAACGCCAAAGGATGTATTGTTGTGTATTGTGAATGGAAAGATTTTAATTCATTTAAATTGTTTTGAAAATAAGGAAGTTGTTTTTCCTAAAGTAAAAGAAATACAAATACATTCAGAATATCGCTATTTATTTTCGATTGATAGTACGAAATATTTCTTATGTGATATGCAATTAGAAGACAATCAAATTCCATCAGGATATGGTTATGTTGAAGAGAGAAGTTTGCGTATTGAAGGGATTGGTCCAAAAGACAATTTGTTTGCGGCCATTACTGGTAAGCATTTGGCAGATTGGTATCGAGATACTAAATTCTGTGGAAGATGCGGACATAAGATGGTGCATTCAACAACAGAAAGAGCGATGGCCTGTCCAGAGTGTCACAATACAGTCTATCCAAGAATTATGCCGGCTGTTATTGTGGGGGTAATCAACAAAGATAAGTTGTTGCTGACAAAATATCGTACGGGATTTAAATATAATGCGTTGATTGCTGGCTTTACTGAAATTGGAGAAACGGTTGAAGAAACGGTAAAACGTGAAGTTATGGAAGAGGCAGGAATCAAAGTCAACAATATTCGTTACTATAAATCTCAACCTTGGGGAAGTGCTAATGATATTTTGTTGGGGTTCTTCTGTAATGTAAAAGGGAATGATGAAATATCTATGGATACTAATGAATTGAAATATGCGGATTGGGTTCAAAGAGATGAAATTATTCTTCAACCAGGTGAATTTAGTTTAACGAATGAAATGATGAAATTATTTAAGGAAAATAAAGTAGAGTGAAAGTATCACACTCATTCTTCTAAAAATGATGAGGATATGGTACAATAAAGCGTGTAAAAAATATTTATAGAAAATAGGAGTGAAAAATTATGGCAATTTCTGCAGGTGATTTTAAAACAGGATTAACTTTAATCGTTGATGGTGATCCTTGGGTAGTATTAGATTTCCAACATGTTAAACCTGGTAAAGGTGCAGCTATCTTAAAAACTAAGATGAAAAACTTAAAAACAGGGAATACACAAGAAAGAAACTTCAATGCTTCAACTAAATTTGAACAAGCTAATATTTCTAAAAAAGCAGCTCAATTCTCATATGAAGCAGATTCTACATATTACTTCATGGATTTAGAAACATACGATACTTATGAATTAACAGCTGAACAAGTTGATTTCAACAAATACTTTATTGTTGAAGGTGCTGAAGTATCTTTGATGTTCTTCGAAGGAGAATTATTATCTGTTTCTGTTCCAGAAAAAGTTGAATTAACAGTAGCTGAAACAGATCCAGCCATCAAAGGTGCACCATCTAACCAAACTAAAGATGCAACTACAGATACTGGATTAACATTAAGAGTTCCACAGTTCATCGAACCAGGTGAAAAAATCGTTGTATTCTCAACAGATGGAAAATATGCAGGAAGAGCTTAATCGCTCTTCTTTTTTTAACTATGAATAAAGTTGTATTAATTACAGGTGGTGCTCGTGGTATTGGAAGTGCAATCGCATTGGAACTCGCAAAACATGGTTATGACATTGTCATTAATTACTTAACTTCTAAACAGCCTGCCAAAGAATTAAAAGAAAAAATTGAATCAGAATATCATGTTCATTGTCTTACAATTTGTGCAGATGTATCCGATGTAGATCAAGTCAATATCATGATTAGTGAAGTTGAAGAGAAGATGGGTGGCGTAGATATACTAATTAATAATGCGGCTGTGGATCTTTCCAATCTATTTCACTTAAAAAATGCCGAAGAATTTAAAAGAACATTAGATGTAAATGTTGTAGGTGCTTTTAATTGTAGTAAAAGAGTCTATAAACACATGTTGGATCAAGAATATGGAAGAATCATCAATATATCAAGTACCAATGGAATTAATACGTATTATCCAATGTGTATCGATTATGATGCTTCAAAAGCAGCCTTGATTTCAATGACACACAATCTTGCGGCTGAATTTGGACCATATATCAATGTGAATTGTGTTGCTCCGGGCTTTATTGGAACCGATAATGAACTAAATGGCTATGATGAAGAGTTCTTAAAGGAAGAAACAGAAAAAATCATGGTGAAACGTTATGGAAAACCAGAAGAAGTGGCCTATCTTGTTCGTTTCTTAATTAGTGATGAAGCTAACTTCATCAACAATTCCATTATTCGTATCGATGGTGGACAGATGGGTAGCTGTTAAAAAAGTGGTTAAATCCCTATATTTAAAGTGGATTGACCACTTTTATTCTTTATTGATTGAAGTATCGTTTGAATCGATTTGCAACGATTCGACAATCGTTTGAAACAAAAAAGATGCACTTGGCATCTTAGTTGTTTTTCATATTTGTTAGGGCAAGAAGAATAGAGAGTTTTCCATATTCTAATGTTAATCCACCCTGCATATATAAAGTATATGGCTCGATGACTGGAGCATCTGCACTTAATTCGATTGTACTTCCTTGGGTAAAGCTTCCAGCTGCCATAACTTCATCAAATGGATAGCCAGGCATTGGAGCAGCCATAACACGAACAAATGAATCAATAGGACTTGTGGATTGAATGCCTTGTGTAAAGCTAACAAGATTTTCTTTCGAGCCCAGTTCTAAAGTTTGAATGATATCCGTTCTTTCATCATTATAAGCAGGAGATACATTCTTGTATCCTAATTTTTCTAGCATATAAGCTGTAAAAACGGCTGTTTTTAAAGCACTCTTAACGGCATTTGGTGCCATGAAGATACCTTTAAAGAAAGAGTTGTTTAAGTTGAAGTTTGCACCCAAATCCTTACCAATTCCAGGAGCTGTTAAGCGTTCAGCAACCATATTGATCAAGTCTTTATTACCAGCTACATATCCTCCAGTAGAAGCAATTCCTCCGCCTAAGTTTTTCATCAAGGATCCAACCACAACATCCGCACCAATGTGTCCCGGTTCTAATTTTTCAACAAGTTCACCATAACAGTTATCGACCATGATAATAACGTCTTTGTTTACTTCACGAATCTTTTTGATGATACGCTCAAGCTTTGAAATGGTTAATGATAAACGGTGGGCATATCCTCTAGATCTTTGGATTTCCACTAATTTTACATTGTTTTCTTTTAAACGCTCAACAATCTTATCATCATCAAAATCATCATTCACTAAATCAATTTGTTCATACTTTACACCATTGGCTTTTAAGGATTGTGTAGAATCCCCACATAAACCAATCATTTCCTGCAAAGAATCATATGGAGCACCCGAAATAGAAATCATTGTATCTCCATATTTTAATAGGGCAGATAAAGTTAAATATAAAGCATTTGTGCCACTCATGATTTGAGGGCGTACCAAAGCATCTTCACATCCGAGTACTGTCGCAAAAATACGTTCGATTTTATCACGACCTTCATCGTAGTTACCATATCCGTTGATATCCGCAAAGTCAGAATAAGAAACGTGGTTCTCAATAAATGCAGCTAAGATACGATCTGAATTGTATAAACATACATCATCAATTTTTTTATAAATATCTTTTAAAACGACATCCGATTCTTCTGCCATTTTCAATAAGTCTTTATCAATTTGTTCTAAAATCATAAATAACCTCCAAAAGTCCACTTCTTCTATTATACACGAATTCATGTGTCGTATTCTAATTAATTAACAGTTTAAGACATAATGGATTTTCTAATCATTTTTTATGTAGAATTCTACACTTTTTCCGATTACAAACCAATAAATACATATATAAAAAGTGGCCTATCCTTTGTTCTTGGATTTTTGACCACTTTTTCTGTAGAATTCTACATTTTTCAGGATTTATGAAAACTTAGAATGGATTTGAAGAGATCACCATCTGTTTCAATCATAAATGTGCCATTTTGCACTTCGGTAAAACTCTTTACGATGGCTAGTCCTAAACCACTTCCAGCTTCATGCCTTGATTTATCGCCACGCACAAAACGTTCGGTAATATCACTATCAAAATCAAGCGGTGCTTTTGAAGTGTTTTTCATTGTGATCACAACTGAATTACCAATATCTTTCACATCCAAGAATACACGTGTGTTTTCAAGTGCATACTTAGAAATATTCGTAAATAAGTTTTCAAAAATACGATATGTCTTATTTCCATCCAAACATACATGAATTTCTTTTTCTGGAAGATTTGTCACAAGCTGAAGATTTTTAGCTTGTAGAAGCTCTTCATTTTCTGCACATACCTGCTCCATAAATTCAATGATGTTGATATTCGAATATTCTAAATCAATATTACCACTATTGGCTTTAGATACTTCGAATAAGTCTGTGATTAGAATGCTTAAACGATCGGTGTATTGATTCAATCGTTCTAAATAACTCTTTTTATCTTCCTCACTAATACTAGGATCATTTAATAACTCTACATAATTTTTAATACCTGTTAATGGTGTTTTTAAATCATGCGATACATTTGAAATCAATTCTGTCTTTAGATTTTGTGATTGTACTTGTTCTTTTACAGCTTGTTCAAAACCATCCTTAATTTGATAGATATTATTATTTAAAGATTGGAATAAACCAGAATCTGCAGGCTTGATATTCTCAAAATTACCACTCGATAGATCTTCTGTCATATGTAATATGTCTTGATATTGACTTTGCACATTTTTGATTTTCTTATAGCCTACAACACTAATGCCAATTAATGCTGTAACGACAACAAAGAAAGAGAAGAATGGAATGTTAAGCAATGATATAAACGCAAGAATCAAAATTAGACATGTTGAGAAAATAATATATTTTTTAAGGATTTTATCTGATAAATCAGTTGAAATGATTCGTTCCACTTTATTTGAGAAATAAAGAATAAAGTTACCAATTAAAGTTCTATGAAAGAACCAATCTTTAATCGATGTTGTAAATTGACATTTTAACCAATATACGGATAGACCGATAAAGAATAGTGTGATAGACCACGCAAGAATGTTGGCTCCATATACGATAGGCTGACTCAATTCAATGTGATAACGATTTAGAATGTGTAAGAATGTACCTTCGATCGAATAGGTAGTTAATATACATGTACCACTAGCTAGTAGGGCATCAATTGTTAGAAACAAGATGAATGCAGGTTCAAATAACCAGTGATTCACATGTCTAAAGATGTAGGCTTCTTTTTCATACGCATATTTATTAAGGAAGACATATAGAGCGATAATGGCACTACAAATCAAGAAGGAAGTCATAAAGAAATAGGCGTATTGATCGGCATCTAAATCTAAGAAGTCAATTAGACTTGTATTGTCATAATTTAAAACAGCCGGAATATAGAATGTTAATACGACATCACTTGGCATATGAAGTGTATAGCCTGGAAATGGCTCTCCATCACAATAATATGTACCACTACAGTATTCATAATACTTTTCACTGTTATAGTTAATAAGATTCACAATATTATCCGTTACATTTAAAGTGTTCGAATCCAAAGTATCATAATATCTTGTATCTTTTTTCTTGATATTCACATCAAATTGTTTTGAAGTGATTTTATTGTTTACATCACACGTATAAAAGAAGTTTGAATCGTTCTCAAAAATATTTTTTGCGCTAGATAAAGCTGAGTTTAACCCTTTTTTTATATCCTTTTGAATATCTTCCGGTGTATCTTTCTCAAAAGTAATATATTCATACTTTGGATCTTGTTCCAATTTTTTAGCTAGAATAAAAGCTGTAAGATTTTGTTCTAAAGTTTCAGGAAGCTTTGTTGGAGTAGCTGTAGAAACATTTGGATAAAAACTTGTCACTATACAAGAACTAATGATGCATAAAGCACATAGTATTGTTAAAAAAATATTCTTCTTTTTCATTGTATATTCTCCATTTTATAGCCCTGCCCCCATACAACCTTGATGTAGATTGGCTTTTTAGGGTTGGCCTCAATCTTTTCACGTAATTTACGAATATGAACCATAATCGTTTCTGTGTTAATAGCTTCTTCTTTCCATACCAATTCATAGATTTGTTGGCTAGAAAAGACTTGTCCAGGGTGCGAAATCAATAGTTTTAAAATATCAAACTCTTTTGGCGTTAATTTAATATCCTTTGAATTTAATGTTACTCTTTTTGTCGTATTATTTAACACAAGATCACCAATCATATACTCATCTTCGTTCTTTGTCTCATTTTTTAGATTTAAGATTTGTTCGTATCTTCTTAAATGCGAACGTACTCTTGCGACTAGCTCCATACTTTGAAATGGCTTTGTGATATAGTCATCGGCGCCAATATTTAAACCTGTGATTTTATCGATATCTTCACTTTTTGCACTTAAAAATAGAATTGGAAAGTCATGACGTTTTCTTGCTTCCATGACCATAGAAATGCCATCCATAACAGGCATCATAATATCTACAATGGCTAAATGAATATCGTTTGTTTCAATCTTTTCTAAGCCTTCTTTTCCATTTGCGGCAAGGATCACATTGTATCCTTGATTCTTCATATAAATTCCGATGGCTTCACGAATCCCTTGTTCGTCTTCTACCACTAATATTGTATGTTCCATAAAGTTCTCCTTTTAATAATGTAAATAAAATCCAATGCATGCACATAATATTCCAATGTATAACATAATTATAACCACCTTTCGATAATTTGAAACAACTGCATCAATCCATAAGAATAGGCAATCAAAGATAAGGGTTTACCCAAAAGAATGATCCAGACAAATTTTTTGAGCGACATATGTGTCAGTCCTGCAAGCATACACAAGAGATCATCGGGTGCACAAGGTAAGAAAATAGCTAACATAAAGAAGGTATCAAATTTATTTTGATCATATGTATACTTCATATATTTGTCGTAATCTTTCTTTTTACATAATTTTAGAATGATTCTATGACCATATTTACGAACAAGTAAAAAGATGCATATGGATCCGATACAAATACCTATATAGTTATATATAAATCCATTGACGGCTCCAAAAGCTGTAATACCCAAGGCACTTGATGCACCACCGGGAATAATAGGAATAATCACTTGAATGATTTGTAGAAAAATAAAAAGTAAGGGTGCCAAAATGCCTGCCTTAGATAGTGCAGATTGTAGAAGCTGTGGATTTGTGAAGTATCCTTGGGAAAAGAAATAAACGCAAATAAGAATCATAAGGATAAATCCAAAGTGTGTTATGTTTTGTATGTTTTTATTTGTCATAAATTATCACCATGATTAATATAACGAATAAATATTAATTAACTTTGGTGATAAATCTTAAAGTTTTCTAAATAATTGGATCAAAAAGTTGGAAAAGTTGTTAAAAATGGCATAAAAAAGGTTGGAAAAGTGGATAAAATACAAAAATATGGGTTGGAAAAATAGTGTAAATTGTAATAAATGCTTTATTATAAAAGGAAAACAAAAAACTTGTGTCAATTATACACAAGCCTTATTCATAAACTTTGTATGTTCGAATTAGCAATGGAAGTTCAGCCACCAACATACCAATCCATCCAGCTAGATATGAGTATGGTAAAGCTTCGATGCCTAGATGTAAGCTAAATACAAGTGGGACTGCCACAATAACTCGAACTGTCATATTCACTAGACTTGAAATGAGCGTAATTTTTAAATCGCCAATCCCTCTAAAGAAGCCTTGGATTCCATTGGTGAAGGCAGGAAGAATATACATGATGGAAATTAAATGTAGATAAGTCACTCCATGCATAATAACTTCTTCATCTTGTACAAATAGACACATTAATGGTTTTGCGAAGATAAAACATACTAGAAAGATAAATATACCGTAGATGAATTCTAAGACCATTCCGCAACGAAATCCCTCTTGCATACGATTGTTATTTCCGGCGCCCTTATTTTGTGCCATTAAAGCTGTCATAGAGTGGGCAATATTTTGTTCTGGGGTATACGCAAAGTCATCAATTCGATTGACTGCCGTAAAAGCAGCTACAACCGATACACCCATCGTATTGACAATCATTTGAATACCAAGCTTTCCAAGTTGTACAGTAGCTTGCTGCATTGCGCTGGCCCAGCCATACGCAATGGTTCTTTTTAATAATGAAATATCAAATACCAGCCACTTTTTACCCAGTTGTAGAAGTGGCACTTTCTTTTGAATATATAGAATGCAGAATACGCAGCATAAAGCTTCACTAATTACAGTAGAAATGGCACATCCTTTACTTCCTGCATGTAAAACAACCACAAAGAATAAGTCTCCAAAGATATTTAGAATGGAACTGATAATTAAGAAATATAGGGGGATTTACTGTCGCCTAAAGCGCGTAGTGTACTCGCAAAAAAGTTGTATAAAAAGGTAAAGACTAAACCGGCAAAGATGATTTGAAGATAGGTAGTAGTCCTATTTAAAATGGATAGATCTACCTGCATAAATTTAAGAATTTGTGGTGAAAAAACTATGCAGACAAGTGTTAATACAAGTGAAAATACAAGTCCTGCAAGCATGGTTGTACTCATTTGACGAGCGAGTTTTTCTTCTTCTTTAGCCCCATGATACATGCCAATTAATATGCTTGCGCCCATACAAAGTCCATTTAGAAATAGGATGAATAATGTCGTGATTGGATTACAAATTCCAACTGCGGCCAAAGCTTCTTTCCCAACAAAGTGCCCTACAATAATACTGTCTACGGCATTATATGTTAATTGAAATAGATTGCCCAAAACTAAGGGAATGGTAAAGTGAACTAACATAGGCATGATTTTGCCTTGTGTCATATCTTGTGTCATAATCAAATTTCCTTTTTTTGTTCATATTTTGCGCTTTTTCATCCAAAAATTCAATATTATGTTAGAATAGTCTCATGAAAATTTCAGTAGAACAATTAAAACAATTAAATAAAGAAGAATATATCTTAATTGATATACGTGATGCCGAAGAAGCCTTTAAAAATCCAATCGAGAACAGTATTGTATTAAGTGGAGAAAGTGTTTTATCCAAAGAATTTGATTCAACTAAGAAGATCATTGTCGTTTGCGCACAAGGCTATGTCAGTGATATAGTGGCACAAAGATTGCAGGAAAAATATGAAGCATATAGTGTAGATGGTGGATATGTTTCAATTGTTATGGATAAGATGAACACAAATGTGTCGGATGATTTTTGTGCTCAAGTCGAAAGAAGTATTATTAAAACGTATCGAAGAAAGATTTGGTCAAAATTTACCAAAGCCATCCGTGATTATGAGCTTGTCAAAGAAGGAGATTGTATTGCGGTATGTATTTCGGGTGGAAAAGATTCGATGTTGATGGCAAAGTGTTTTCAAGAACTGCATAAACATTCACCAGTTCCTTTTGATGTGAAATACATTGTGATGGATCCAGGTTATTCAAAAGAAAATCGTGATGTGATTGAAAGAAATGCCCAAAGGCTAAATATTCCAATTGAGATCTTTGAAAGTGATATTTTTGACAATGTTTTTAATATTGAAAAGAATCCATGTTATATATGTGCAAGAATGCGAAGAGGTCATTTATATAACTATGCTAAGAATTTAGGGTGTAATAAAATAGCGTTGGGACACCATTATGATGATGTGATTGAAACCATTTTAATGTCTATGCTTTATGGGGGACAAATTCAAACGATGATGCCAAAGTTACATTCAAATAACTTTAAGGGTATGGAAGTCATTCGACCTTTATACTTGATTCATGAAGATGATATTAAGGCTTGGGCTAAACATAACAATCTGTATTTCATTCAATGTGCATGCAAATTCACTCAAGCTTGTGCCAATGAAACATGTTTAACACAATCCAAGTCAAAGCGTTTAGAAATGAAAAACTTAATCAAGGAATTGAAGAAAGTCAATCCGTTTGTCGAACAGAATATTTTTAAGAGCGTAGAAAACGTGAGCCTTAAAACAGTGATAGCCTATAAGGATGATCACGCAAGACATCACTTTTTAGATACGTATGATGAAGAGGGAAATGAATAGTTTCTCTCTTTTTCATTATATTTACAAAAATGTAATAATTTACATTGACTATTTTTCACTACGTTCTATAATGGAATTATTGTGGAGGAAACGAATTATGTATAAAACAGAAAGCTTTAAACCAGATACTTTTAAACCAGCTCGTTTTGAGTCAGATGGAAAAATTACATTATCAGGAAAAGAAATTCCATATCATACAATTTGTGAAGACAATGTCATTTATGGACCAGATGGAAATCCTGTCGCATCGATTTTTACGTATGCCTATTTTAGAAGCGATGTAGAAGATACATCCAATCGTCCTGTTGTCTTTGCGTATAATGGAGGTCCTGGATCAAGTTGTATGTATGTACATGCAGGTTTTTTAGGAACACGTCGTATGCAGTATGATGAAGTAGATCGTGAAAGTGCTTTTGGACCTTATAAAGTCATCGATAATCCAGACTGCTTGATTGATGTTGCGGATATTGTATTGATTGATCCTGTTGGAACCGGATATGGTGTATTGATTGATGAAAGTAAGAAGAAAGATTTCTTTGGCATTGAACAAGATGCAGAAGCTCTATTGACAGTTCTTGAAGCTTGGGTTCGCCGCTATAATCGTGGCTTGTCACCAAAATATTTATGTGGCGAAAGTTATGGATGTACTCGTAGTGCAGTCGCTGCTGGAATTGCTGCTACAATGGGAAGAGAAAGAGGCTATGGTATTGCCTTTGATGGTATTGTGTTCATCGGAAATACAGTTACTGTAGGTAAATACTTTGGTGAAGGCTTACCTGTTGAAACAAGTGTATTGGGTTTCCCAACATATGCAGGTGTAAACTGGTATCACAATCATCCAACCAATCAAAGTGTGGAAGACTTTGTAAAAGAAGCTAAGGCTTTCGCAGACCATGATTATGTACTTGCACTTTATAAAGGAGAAGCCATTTCGGAAGAAGAAAAAGAACATATCTTAGAAAAGGTAAGTTATTATACAGGTGTTTCTAGAGAATACTTGATTCGTCATGGCTTAAAAATTGATGATGATGACTATCGTCAAGAAGTATTAAAGACAAAAGGAAAAGCTGTATCTCGCTATGATGGTCGTGTAACTCGTCCTTTATTAGAGCCTGAACAAGATGAAATCAAAAAGGCATTGTGGGATGATGCGACAGCCGATCGTTATGATACATTCTTTTATGCTGCATTTACAGGAGATCTACTTCCAAAATTAAATGTAAAATTAGGCCGTAACTTTATTCCAGGAACTGATTATTATATGCATTGGGATAAAGAAGAAAAGAAAGGTACAACCGCAGAAGAATTACGTTATGCCTTGACGCGAAGACCAGGAATGCGAGCATTCTTTGCGAATGGATGGTTTGATCTATGTACTGAATTTGGATATGCATGGCACACAATGGATCATGCTGGACTTCCTAGTGATCGTGTATTCTGGAAAGGGTACCAAAGTGGACATATGATTTATCTTGGTGAAGATAATGTTCATGAATTATGTTCGGATATTCGTGATTTTATTCAAGGTAAGAATCCTAAATCTCAATTTTAATAATTGGCTCACTTCGGTGAGTCTTTTTTTCTTGTGATGATAAATAAAGGAAATATAGTGGAAAAATAGTGGACTTTTAATGGAAGAAATTGGCTTTTTGAAAGTCACAACGGAATCACCGAAATGTTTTAATGAAACATTTCTCATTTTCGTTAAAATATACAGATAAACATTTGTGAATTTCGTTAAATATGTGTATTGAACATTTTTAAAATTCGTAAGTAATTGTGATAAAAGATAAAACCGTTGGATTACTACCCAACGGTTTTCTTATAAGGCATTTTTGTGCGCATATCCTTTAATCGATCTAATGCCGCTAGTAAAGTTTCATCTTTTTTCGCAAAGTGGAAACGAATATAGCGATTTTCTTCTTCTTTAAAGAAACTAGATCCAGGAACTGCCGCTACACCCACATTTTTAATGAGATCCACACAGAAGTCTAAATCCGAATCATAACCAAACTCACTGATATCGACCATGACATAATACGCGCCTTGCGGTTCTGTATGTGGAATATTTAATTCTTTTAAGCCATTGATGAATAGATCTTTCTTATGTGTATATAGCTTTTGTAGTTCATCATAATAAGCATCACTAAATTCAAGCCCTACTACAGCTGCTTCTTGAAGTGGAGCTGCCGCACCAACGGTTAAAAAGTCATGTACTTTCTTGATTTGTTCGATGATATTTTCTGGGGCAATACAATAGCCTAAACGCCACCCGGTAATGGAATACGTTTTAGATAGGGAGCTACAAGAAATGGTTCTTTCAAACATACCAGGTAAAGAGGCAAAATATGTATGTTTGTATGGGGCATATACAATATGTTCATATACTTCATCCGTAATCACATATGTATCATATTTTATGGCAAGACTAGCGATATATTCCAATTCTTCTTTTGAGAACACTTTTCCGCAAGGATTACTTGGACTGCATAAAATCAATGCTTTCGGATTTTGTTTAAACGCATTTTCTAATTCTTCTTTATCAAAGTTGAATACAGGTGGATGTAAAGGAACATAAATAGGATTGGCACCACAAAGAACGGTATCTGCTCCATAGTTTTCATAAAATGGGGAGAAGACAATCACTTTGTCGTTTGGATCACAAACACTCATCATGGCTGCCATCATAGCTTCGGTACTTCCACAAGTGATAACGATATTTTTGTTCGAGTCTAAATCTAGATTCATATATTTTGATTGTTTCTTGGCTAAGGCATCTCTAAAGTTTTGGGCACCCCAAGTAATCGCATACTGGTTATAATCTTCATGAGCAACTTGTTCTAGTCGATTCAATATTTCTTTTGGTGGATCAAAATCAGGGAATCCCTGCGATAGATTGATCGCATCATATTGATTTGCGATTCTTGTCATTCTTCGAATCACAGAATCTGTAAATGTCTTAGTTCTTTTTGATAATTCTTTCATAATCACACTTCCTTTTTTTCATTTTTTTGCATTGTATCATTTTTTTGGGGATTGTAAAATAAAAGTGAGGTGATATTTGATGGAAAAATCAAAAGTATACTATACGGATTTTCATGCCCGTAAATTAGGTGAGGGTTTACCTACAAAATTGCAATTGTTGGCTAAGAAAGCAGGAATTGCCGAATTGGATTTAGACGGAAAGTTTGTCGCAATTAAAATGCACTTTGGAGAATTAGGAAATATTGCATATTTACGTCCAAATTATGCACGTGCCATTGTGGACGTGGTAAAAGAATTAGGAGGAAAACCATTCTTGACCGATTGTAATACAATGTATCCAGGATCAAGAAAGAATGCCTTGGAACACTTAGAGTGTGCTTGGCAAAATGGCTTTACACCACTTACTGTAGGATGTCCCATTTTGATAGGAGATGGACTAAAAGGAACGGACGATATTGAAGTGCCTGTCGTTGGTGGAGAATATTGTCAAACAGCTAAGATTGGTCGAGCTATAATGGATGCCGATGTCTTTATTTCTTTGACACACTTTAAAGGCCATGAATCAACTGGATTTGGTGGAACCATTAAAAATATAGGTATGGGATGTGGTTCACGTGCTGGTAAAAAAGAACAACACTGTTCAGGTATTCCGCATGTTGATGAAAAATTATGTCGTGGTTGTAAACAATGTCTTAAAGAATGCGCAAATAATGGATTGGAGTATGATGAAACAACACATAAGATGCATATTAATGAAACAAATTGTGTTGGCTGTGGGCGTTGTTTAGGTGCATGTAACTTTGATGCGATCTCCTTCAATAACTATAATGCGAATGAATTATTGAATAAGCGTATGGCGGAATACACAAAAGCTGTTGTGGATGGACGTCCTAACTTCCATATTTCTTTGATTGTGGATGTTTCACCAAACTGTGACTGTCATGCTGAAAATGATTTACCGATTCTACCAAATATTGGAATGTTGGCATCTTTTGATCCACTTGCCCTAGATCAAGCCTGCGTAGATTTATGTATGAAGGCAAAACCAATGCCAGGATCACAATTAGATAAACATCTACATGATCCAAACTTCTGTGATCATCATGACCATTTCACAAATTCGACACCGGAATCGGAATGGAAATCTTGTTTGGAACATGCACAAAAGATTGGCTTGGGAAATCGAGAATATGAATTAGTTGAAATGAAATAAACCGTAGCTAGGCTGCGGTTTTATTTAAAATGCGAACTAAAATTGGAACAACGATCAATTGAAGGATGATTCCAGGAAGACAAGTAATAAAGCTTGCCGTCATAAATACAGATAGTGTATAGCCTTGTGTACTTAGGATGAATGTATTCACAAAACCATTCACGATTCTTCCTACAAGCATCGCAATAATTAAACTCATGTATAATTTTGACATTTCATTTTCTTGTGGAATATATTTCGAACATAAACCAGTAACTAAACCATATACAGCTAGTTCAATCATCATTTGAGGTAAAATCATAGCAGGAGGCATTCCTGTTGTCATACTGGAAAGAAAGGGTGTAATCATTCCACATGCCAAACCGTATGGGGTTCCACAAAATAATCCACAAATCAATACAGAAATGTGCATAGGTAAAAATATGCTTCCGGCATTTGGTATCACATGAAAGGCCATGGGAAGCAATACGCCTATCGCAATGCATAGAGCACAAGATACTAATTTTTTGGTTGTACTTTTCATAATCTAAATTCCTCATTCTTTAAAAAACAAATTCTTTTAAACGAGAAAATGCTTCTTCTACTAAACTTGTTGGTAAAGCTAAATTCATTCGAATCGTATTGGGGTTCATAAAGGGACGCCCATCTTGCCAACATACACCATAATGAACACCTTTCTTTAATAGTTCATCCATGGTGATATCGTGTGTATCTAAATACTTTGTGCAATCTAGATACAACATATACGTTCCTTCTGGTTTTATGACTTCAATACCTTTGAAATGAGTGTGGATAAAATCTATCGCAAAATCTACATTATTCGCAATTACCTCATTAAGCTCGCTAACCCAATCTAGTCCATCCTTACAATATGCACCAATAAGGGCATGAATACTTAATATGTTAGGTGAGTTATAGTGAGATAAAGAAGCCTGTTTGTTTAATCGATCGCGCAGATATTTGTCATAAACAATATGGTAGGAACCGACTAAACCTGCAAGATTGAATGTCTTACTTGGAGCATAAGCGGCAATCGTTCTTTTCTTGGCATCTTCACTTACGAATTGTGTAGGAATATGCGTATTTTCTTTACGTACTAGATCCGACCAGATTTCATCACTAAAAACTAAAACATCATGTTTTTTACAGATATCCATGAATTTTTGGATTTCTTCCTTTTTCCAGACTCTTCCCGTTGGATTGTGTGGAGAACAAAATAGTGCAAAATGAATATTGTGTTTGATGATCTTCTTTTCAATATCCTCATAATCAAGTGACCAGTTATTCTCTTTTATTAATGGACTATCAATAATTTTTCTTCCTAGATTATTTAATGTATGAATAAATCCAATATAACAAGGGGATTGTACTAGAATGGCTTCACCGCTAGATGTAAAAGCTTCTAAAGCACTCGATAATATACCAAGAACGCCATTTTCATATCCGATAGCTTCTTTTTCTACATCTATGCCATGTGTTTCTTTTTGCCAGAACTGAATGGCTTTATAGTAATCTTCTGGCATTTCAAAATAACCAAAATGAGGTTCATTGATGCGGTTGATCATGTGTCTTTGAATGTTTTCGAAAACAGGATAGTTCATATCTGCAACCCACATAGGAATCCTAGAAAAATTTGGATCTACCTCTACATCTTTGATAGGTAATACATCAAGGGCGAGTGCATCATGGCCTTGACGGTTTAATAGTGTAGTAAAATCGTATTTCATGATAAAAAACTCCTTATTAATTTAATAATATAATTTGAAAAGTGAATATGCAATTTGATATTTGCTTTTTTTCTTGTTGGTTTTGTGGGATGATTAGATTAGAAAGAAGGGATGCATATGCGCACAAGATTTTATAACGCACAAGTACTCACAATGAAAGATTTTGATATCTTTTTAGGTGAAGTTTGGGTGGAAGATAATAAGATTATATATGTAGGAAAAGTAAAAGATTCTTCTTTTTGTTTTGATCGAGAAATAGATGTACAAAAGAATCTAATTATGCCAGGATTTATTAATGCACATACACACTCTGGAATGACATTTTTAAGATCAATAGCCGACGATATGCCACTTCAACAATGGCTTAACGAAAAGGTATTTCCTATTGAGACAAAACTTTCGGAAGAAGATATTTATTATTTTTCTAAGTTAGCTATATTAGAATATCTAACGAGTGGAATTACCACAAATTTTGATATGTATTTAAATCCTGAAGCTATTGTTAAGGCAAGCTTAGACATGAAATATCGTACAGTCTTATGTGGAGCTGTTAATGATTTTTGTCTATCTGTAGAAGATGTAGAACGCTGTTTTAATGAATATAATAAAGAAAATAGTTTGATTTCTTATGTCCTTGGCTTTAGTCATGAATACACCAACTCCAAAGACAAGATTCAACAAGTAGCTGCATTATCTCATAAATATAAAGCACCCGTTTATACACATTTAAGTGAAACAGAATATGAAGTAAATACATGCAAAGAAAAGACGGGACTTAGTCCTGTTGAGTACTTATGTGATCTAGGTGTATATGACTATGGTGGAGGGGCTTTTCATTGTGTGCATATGAGTGAACATGATTTGGATTTGTTTAAAGAAAAACATTTAAATATCGTCACGAATCCAGCATCCAATCTAAAACTAGCTAGTGGTATAGCTCCTATTCAAGCAATGCTTCAAAAAAAGATTAATATATGTCTAGGTACGGATGGGCCAGCCAGTAATAATTGTCTAGATATGTTTAGGGAAATGTTTTTGGTGACAGGACTAGCTAAATATAAAAACTGTGATGCTTCTGCAGTCGATGCTTATGAAGTGTTGAAAATGGCAACTGTAAACGGAGCTAAAGCTTTAAATTTAAATTGTGGTGTGCTTGAAGCTGGAAAGTTGGCAGATTTAATTATTTTAGATCTACATCAACCGAATATGCAGCCAATTCATAATATCGCAAAAAATATTGTATACAGTGGATCTAAATCTAATGTAAAATGTACTATGGTTAATGGAAAAATTCTATATGAAGATGGACATTTTTATGTAGGATTTGAGATTGAGGCACTATATGATGAAGTACAAAAAAGAGTAGAAAGGTTAATGCGATGAATATACAGATTTTTGGGAAAAACAAATGCTTTGATACAAAGAAAGCACAACGCTATTTTAAAGAAAGAAATATTAAGTTTCAGTTTATTAATTTAGACGAAAAAGAAATGAGTAAGAAAGAATTTGAGAGCGTACTTAGACAAGTTGGCATTGATTCCATGATTGATCCAAAGGCTAAGGATAAAGAATTATTGACAATGTTGAATTACTTGTCGGATAAAGAAGACAAAGTGTATCTCAATCAGCACATATTAAAAACGCCAATCGTGCGAAACGGCAAATGGGCGACAGTAGGCTATGAACCAAATATTTGGAAAACATGGGATTAGTCTTTGTATAAGAAACAATCTTTTTCATGAGAATAAATCACACCAATGGCTTGAAGATAGGAATATATAATAGTACTTCCTACAAACTTCATGCCTCTTTTTTTTAGGTCGTTTGAGATGGAATCCGAAAGAGTCGATGTAGTTTTTCCTGTTTCATAAATAATCTTTCCATGTGTAAAAGTACATAAATAATTATAAAAAGTTTGATACTCTTCTTGAATGGATTTAAAAATCTTCGCATTTGAAATACTCGCTTTGATCTTTAATTTGTTTCGAATAATATTTGGATTGTTACTTAATTGTTCGATTTTCTTTTCGTCATACTCAATGACTTTATCAATGTCAAAATCATCATACGCCTCTTTAAAAGCTTCTCTTTTATTTAGAACACACTGCCAACTAAGACCTGCCTGAAAAGATTCAAGGATCAACATTTCAAATAGATATTCTTCATCTGTATTCAGTTTTCCCCATTCATAATCATGATATTCAATATATTTTGGATTGTTTAGATTGCACCACGTACATCGTTTCATGATTCCATTTTAAAGTAGATAAAATGTGAATTCAATGATAAAATTGAATCAGTTGGTTATTCTCACTCGAGAATAACGGAAAGGATTTTATGCAAGATTCATTTGGTCGAAATATAAATTATATGCGAATCTCATTAACTGACAGATGTAACTATGCTTGTTACTACTGCCAGCCAGACATCTCAAAACATCTTTGTCATTCGGATATATTGACGTATGAGCAAATTTTAGATATTTGTAGATGTGCCATTACTTTAGGAATCACTCGATTTAAAATCACGGGTGGAGAACCCACACTTCGTAAAGGTTATATTGATTTTATTCGTAGATTGAAAGAATTAGATGGAGTTGAACAAGTAACTCTCACAACCAATGGAAGTTTATTTTCTTTTACAGATTTAGATGAACTAAAAAAAATAGGGCTTGACTGTATTAACTTTTCAATCGATACACTTGATGAAGCGGAATATTTGAAAATATGTAAAAAGAACAATTTGAAGAAGGTTTTGTTGAATTTAGAATATGCCTATGAGATTGGCATTGGGGTGAAAGTAAATTGTGTTGTGGACAATCTATTTTCATTTTCTCGATTTGAATCTATGTTAGAACTTATCAAAGATAAAAAGATTGCGTTACGCTTTATTGAATTGATGCCATTAAAAAATAGTGATCGAAACACAAAAATGAATGAATTAATTGAATATGTGCAAAAGAATTACATATTAAATGTATATGATCATAAGCTTGGTAATGGACCAGCCCACTATTATACAATACCAGAGTTTCAGGGATATATTGGTTTTATTGAAGCGTTGCATAATAAGTTTTGTAGTGAATGCAATCGTGTACGCTTAAGCAGTGTAGGACGTTTGAAATTATGTTTATTCCATATGGATGGTGTGGATTTAAAACCTTATCTAAATAATTTGGAAGAACTAGAAAAAGTGATGAGAGAATGGATATTCAAAAAGCCCAAGGAACATCATTTTGAAGAAGAACATTCATCGACGGTGATGAATGAAATTGGAGGATAAAATGGAATTAACACATTTTGATGAACATGGAAATGCACGTATGGTGGATGTAAGCAAGAAGGATATTACTTCAAGAAGTGCTTGTGCCGTTGGAAGTATATTAGTAAATAAAGAGATTGTTGAAAAAATAGAACATAGTGATATGAAAAAAGGAGATGTACTTGGTGTAGCTCGTATTGCCGGAATCATGGGCGTAAAAAAGACGAGTGATTTGATTCCTTTGTGTCATTCTTTAATGATCAATAAGGTCAATATTGATTTTGAGATTGATAAAGTGAATTGTTTGATCTATGCCTATTGCACAGTGAAGTGTAATGGGAAAACAGGTGTAGAAATGGAAGCTTTGACAGGTGTAAATATTTGTCTTTTGACAATTTATGATATGTGTAAAGCTGTAAGTAAAGATATGGAAATAAAAAATGTGCATTTGGTTTCTAAATCAGGAGGAAAAAGCGGGGATTTTGTATGGAAGGAATAATTAAGGCAATTTGTATTAGCGAACAAAAGGGAACAGAAAAACATCCGGTTCAAGATATTGAAATTATTGAAAATCATGGACTAGAAAAGGATGCGCATGCAGGTAAATGGCATCGCCAAGTTTCTTTATTGTCCTATGAAAAGCGTGAAGAATTTAAGGCCAAAGGTGCCAATGTAGAAGATGGTGCCTTTGGAGAAAATTTACTTGTTTCAGGTATTGAATTCACAAGTTATCCTGTAGGAACACAATTTAAAATTGGGGATGTATTACTCGAACTGACGCAAATCGGTAAAAGTTGCCATTCTCATTGTGCTATCTATCATCAAGTAGGACAGTGTATCATGCCTCATCAAGGTGTATTTACACGTGTAATACATGGCGGTCACATTTGTGTTGGGGATACCGTTGAAGTCATTGAAAATAAAGATTCTAGAATGCGTGTAGCCGTATTGACATTAAGTGATAAGGCAAGTATAGGGCAAAGAAAAGATGAGAGTGGTCCATTGATCGAAAAGATTATGACAGAACATGGATACAATGTGACAGGTGTGACAGTGATTGCGGATGACGAAAATGAAATTGTTTCGCAACTTATCAATTTGAGTGATCGTTGCCAAAACGATTTGATTTTAACTACTGGAGGCACAGGATTGAGTTTACGTGATGTGACACCAGAAGCCACAATGAAAGTCATGACTAGAAATGTTCCAGGTATTAGTGAAGCATTGCGCTATGAATCGATGAAGTATACAAATAAGGCGATGTTGTCTCGTGGTGTGAGTGTATTAAGAAATCAGACGTTGATTATTAACTTGCCAGGAAGTCCTAAGGCGGTTAAGGAAAGTTTAGATATAATTTTAGGCCCATTAAAACATGGCTTAGAAATTATGAAAGGGGAAGCGAGTGAGTGCGCAAGGAAGTAATTTGGATTTAACGCCAATTTGGATATCTTTAAAAACCGCAAGTATCACAATTGTGATTACTTTTATTCTTGGTTTACTTGCTGCATGGTGGATCTATTCAAAAAAGAGTGAAGCTTTGAAAATGATCTTTGATGGAATCTTTACTTTGCCTATGGTTTTGCCACCTACAGTAGCTGGCTTTTTCTTGTTGATGATTTTTGGTGTAAATCAACCCATAGGCAAATTCTTTATGAATGTATTTGGTGTTCGCATCGCATTTAGTTTTAGTGCGACTGTGATTGCAGCTGTGGTCATTTCATTTCCACTCATGTATCGAAATTCTAGAGGTGCTTTTGAACAAGTGGACACAGATTTAGTATATGCCGCAAGAACTTTAGGAATGAGCGAATGGAACATTTTCTTGAAAGTATTGATACCCAATGCCTTGCCAGGAATTATTAGTGGTGGTGTACTTGCGTTTGCGCGTGGCTTAGGTGAGTTTGGGGCAACCGCCATGCTTGCAGGAAACATCATAGGAAAAACTCGAACACTTCCTGTAGCTGTATATAGTGAAGTGATGAGTGGGGATATAGAATCGGCTGCTTTTTATGTATGGGTGATCATTGGTATTTGTTTTATAGCTGTGATCTTGTTGAATCTATATCAGTTGTATGTTCGAAAGAAAAGGAGTTTCTAAATGTTGGAAGTACAAATATATAAGAAACTTGCAGAGTTTGATTTAGACATTTCCTTTCAAGTGGACGACTATATTTTAGGGCTTATGGGCGCTTCAGGATCTGGTAAAAGTATGACATTAAAATGTATAGCTGGAATTGAAACGCCAGATCAAGGACGGATTGTCTTGAATGGTCGTGTTTTATTTGATTCAGAAAAGAAAATCAATGTTCCTATTCAAAAACGAAATGTAGGTTATATGTTTCAAAGCTATGCTCTATTTCCAAATATGAATGTATATGAAAATATTAGTGTGGGATTAAGGGCTAGAAAAGTAAAAGACGTGGATATCGTGGTTCAAAAAGTGATGCAGCAATTTCGGATTTTTGAACTTGCTTCAAGATATCCCAAACAATTATCGGGTGGACAAAGACAAAGGGTGGCATTGGCTCGTTTAATGGCTTATGAACCAGATGTTCTTTTATTGGATGAACCATTTAGTGCTTTAGATGAAGATTTGAAGGAAGATTTATTACAGAAACTTAAAAGTGAGCTTCAAATTTCAAAACCGGTTATTTTCGTATCGCACGATAAAGAGGAAGTAAATGAGTTGTGTGACCTAAAATATAAAATTAAACAAGGAGAGATCATATGAAAAAAGGTTTAAGTATTTTATTGGTTGGAGTTATGGTCACAAGTTTATTTGGGTGTGGTTTTAATGAACCAAAAGAACAAGTAAAACTTACAATTGCGGCAGCCGCAAGTTTGGAAAACGCATTTGAAGATGAATTGATTCCAATGTTTGAAAAAGAGTATCCAAATGTAACGATTGAAGGTGTTTATGATAGTAGTGGAAAATTACAGTTTCAAATTGAAAAAGGATTAGATGCCGATGTATTTTTTAGTGCAGCTACAACACAGATGAACGCTTTAAAAGATGAAGATTTAGTGGATGCCGATTCAATTTCAAATGTATTAGAGAATAAATTGGTGTTGATCAAAGGAAAAGATAGCACTACAACAGTCACTGGATTTGACAATATTGGGGATGCTTCCATTATTGCGATTGGAGATCCAGAAATAGTTCCTGCAGGAAGCTACGCAAAGGAAGCTTTGACAAATTTAGGTGTATGGGATTCAATTCAAGATCATTTAAGCTTAGCAGGAAATGTAACGGAAGTATTGTCTCAAGTTGAAACGCAAAATGCAGAAATTGGTTTAGTTTACGCGACAGATGCTGCAAGTAGTGATAAAGTAGAAGTAGTGGCAGAGTGTAATAATTCATTATTAGCTACACCAGTATTATATCCAATAGGTCGTGTATCGACTACAAAGCATAAAGATGAAGCCGATTCATTAATTAAATTCTTAAAGAGCGATAAAGCTTTAAAAGTATTCAAAAAATACGGATTTAAAAAAGGAGAATAAGATGAAATTAATCAAGACTGAGGATGCCGTAGGGCATATACTTTGTCATGATATAACACAGATCATTAAGGGTGTCACAAAGGATGCCCTTTTTCGTAAGGGTCATATCGTGACAGAAGAAGATATTCCATTATTATTATCAGTTGGAAAAGAACATTTATACGTTTGGGAAAATGATGAGAGTATGATGCATGAAAATGATGCAGCCATGGTTTTATTAGACATGTGTAAAAATGAGTACATGTCGTATGGTGAAATCAAAGAAGGGAAAATTGAATTAAAAAGTGAGATTCACGGACTATTTAAAGTAGATCGTAAGGCTTTGTTTACAGTAAATTCATTTGGACAGATGATGATTGCGACTAGACACTCAAACACAGTAGTAAATCCAGGTGATAAACTTGCGGGTATGCGCATTATTCCTTTGGTGATTGAAAAGGAAAAAATGAAAAAAGTAAGTTCTTTGATTTCTTCTCCGATTCTTGAAATTAAGCCGTTTGTATTAAAAAAAGCAGCTGTGATCACAACAGGAAGTGAAGTATATAAAGGAAGAATTCAAGATACATTTACACCAGTGATTCAAGATAAATTGGCTGAGTTTGGTTGTGAAATGGTGTATCATGCGATTTGTGATGATGACGATAAAATGGTGACAGAAAAAATCAATGAAGCATTGACACAAGGGGTAGATATTGTTTTATGTACGGGTGGAATGAGTGTGGATCCAGATGATCGAACACCACTTGCGATTAAGAATACAGGGGCGAATATTATTAGCTATGGTTCTCCAGTTCTTCCTAGTGCTATGTTTTTACTTGCCTATAAAGGAGAAGTTCCAATTGTTGGACTTCCCGGATGTGTGATGTATGCCAAAAGAACGGTATTTGATTTAATGCTTTGTCGTTTACTTGCCAAAGATGCAGTGACATATGAAGAGCTATGTGATTTAGGTGAAGGTGGATTGTGCTTAGAATGTGATATTTGCACATATCCAAATTGTGGATTTGGAAAATGAGATATAAACTAAAAATTCAAATTGGTAATAATGAACCAAATTTTGGCAAAGGCGTTGTAGAACTATTGGAGTTATGTGATAAGTACGGTTCTCTATCAAAGGCTTATAAAGAAATGGGAATGTCAAATTCAAAGGCTTGGAAAATCATCAAAAGAGCTCAAGAAGATTTAGGGTATGAGTTGGTTTCTACAACGAGTGGTGGAAGTCATGGTGGAGGCTCTTGCTTAACTTTAGAGGGAAAAGAATTGGTACGTAAATATAAATTGTTTCAAGAAAAAATAGAAATATATTCAAAACAAGTGTTTCAGGAAGTATTTGAAGATGAATAAAGAGGAAGTATTGATTATTACTTTTAAAAGTATTCAAGATGTTCTAGATTTGGAGTCAAAGACAAAAAACGGGCGTATGATACCTGTTCCAAGTTGCGTTAAGGCAGGATGTGGCATGTGTTTTATGTCGAAAGATCTAGATGAGGAAAAGTGGAAACTTTTTTTAGAAGAACAAAACATTTTGTATGAAGGTATAGTAAGGGTGAAATTTTAATGAATGAAAAAATATATTGTAAGAGTGGGGGATGTAGTGCCAAATTGGGCGCTAAAAAATTGAGTCATATTCTAGAAAAAATTGATTCTTATAAAGATAGTCATGTCTTGGTTGGCTTTGATTCAAGAGATGATGCAGCTGTTTATCAAATCGATGAAAATCATGCGTTTGTATCTACTTTGGATTTCTTTCCACCTATGGTTGAAGATCCATATTTGTATGGTCAAATTGCAGCAACAAATGCACTCAGTGATATTTATGCGATGAATGGTACGCCTAAAACAGCTTTAAATATTGTGTGTTTTCCAGAAAATGAAGATTTGAATATTTTAGGTAAAATCATTGAAGGCGGAAATAGTAAGTTAGTTGAAGCTAAGTGTGCTTTGGTAGGTGGACACTCTATTCGTGATGATTCCATTAAATATGGATTGAGTGTAACAGGTTTAGTGAATCCAATAGATGTAAAGAAAAATAATGGTACAAAAAGTGGAGATGTTTTGGTTTTGACAAAGCCTTTAGGTGTTGGTTTAACTTTGAATGCGTTGCGTATGGATGATTGTTCAAAATCAATGCAGGAAAGAGTCTTTAAAAGTATGACCACATTAAACAAGTATGCGTGTGATATTTTAAAAAAATATGATGTGCATGCTCTAACGGATGTAACAGGCTTTGGCTTGTTGGTGCATTTAAATGAGATGTTAGACGGAAAAAATAGTGCATTGATTTATAAAGATTCGATTCCATATTTTGATGATTGCCAAAAGTATGTCGAAGAGTTTTATTTAAGTGGGGCAGCACAAACCAATCGCAAAAGTGTAGAGGGTAAGATTTATTTTGATTGTGATTTTTTTACAGAGGAAATTTTATTTGATCCACAAACAAGTGGTGGCTTATTAGCTAGTGTATCTAAAGAGGATTTAGAAAAACTAGAGATAGATTTTAAGGAAAATAATCTTGAATTGTATGTTGTGGGTGAAGTCATTGATAAAAATGAATATAATGTATATGTGAGGTAGTAAGATATGAAAACTTTAGATTGTAGAGGATTGGAGTGTCCACTTCCAGTTGTAAAGACAAAGGAAGCTTTAAAAGAAGAAAATGTAGTTTCAACAATTGTGGATAATGAGATTGCGGTTGAAAACTTAACGAAGTTTGCGAAAGTAAAAAATTATACGGTAAATTCTAAAAAAGAGGGTAAGGATTATATTGTTGAAATTTCAAAGGGTGATGAAGAAGCTGATTTTGAAGTAGAATATACTTATGCAGATTGTAGCTTGGCTAAGCCTAAAACAGTTGTAGTGTTCGCCAGTAATGTGATGGGTTCCAATCCGGATTTAGGTGCGATTTTAATGAAATCATTTATTTTCTCTTTGACAAAACAAGATGTTTTGCCAGATGAAATGATTTTCTATAATGAGGGTGTAAAAATCACAACGACAAAGAGTGAAACTTTAGAAGATTTAAAATATTTAGCGAACAATGGAGTAGAAATTGTAAGTTGTGGAACTTGTTTAGATTTCTTCCATTTAAAAGAAGAACTTCAGGTGGGTTCAGTCACAAATATGTATGATATTGTAGAAAGAATGGAGAAGGCTGATAAAATTATCAAGCCATAAGGATTATGAATAAATGTGTTATTGTGCGTGGTGGAGGAGACATAGCGACAGGGACAATATATAAACTTGTGAAAAGTGGATTTCAAGTATTGGTGTTAGAAGTTGAAAAGCCAAGCGCAATACGAAGGAATGTTGCCTTTTGTCAGGCTGTGTATGAACAAAAATTTACGGTTGAAGATATGACTTGTGTTTTAGTTTCAACGATAGAAGAAGCTAAAAAAATAATGGCTAAAAATCAAGTTGCCATGATGATTGATCCTAGTGGTGAAATGATTTCTAAAATAGAACATATTGCCTTGGTGGATGCGATTCTTGCCAAGAAGAATTTAGGTACGACAATAGATATGGCACCCATCACAATTGGCTTAGGTCCTGGTTTTTGTGCAGGAAAAGATGTACATGTGGTTGTAGAAACGATGCGTGGGCATAATCTAGGACGATTGATCTACCAGGGATATGCTTTGCCAAATACGGGTGTTCCTGGAAATATTAAGGGATATTCAAAAGAAAGAGTAATTCATTCTCCTTGTGCAGGTGTTTGTCACAATGTCAAAAAGATTACAGATATCGTTGAAAAAGGAGAAATTATTGCGTATATCGATGAGACACCCGTGTATGCGAGCATGTCAGGTTTACTTAGAGGATTAATTCAGGATGGGTACAATGTAACATCTGGATTTAAAATGGCAGATATTGATCCTAGAGTGGATGAATATCAGAATTGTTTTACAATTTCTGACAAGGCACGTTGTATTGGTGGAGGCGTTTTGGAGGCGATACTGCATGGTTTATCTTGATCAAGCTGCGACTAGCTTTCCCAAATTAGAGGAAGTCAAACAAGCTGTAATGAGGGCATTCGATGTGGCAGGCAATGCGAATCGTAGTTCAAATATGGATTCTTCACGTTTGATTTTTGAAGCAAGAAGAAATATTGCACAGTTTTTTGGCTTGTCTGATTTTCATCGTGTTATTTTAAATGGTGGAAATACCGAGAGTTTAAATACTTGCATTAAAGGAATCTTAAAAGAAAAAGATCATGTGATTACTACCTATGCAGAGCACAATAGTGTGCTTCGTCCTTTATATGAGTTAGAAGAAAAAGGAATAATCACATTAACGATATGTGCTCCTTATTTAGAGGATATTAAAAATCATATTCAAAAGAATACTCGAATGGTTATCATGACACACAGTTCCAATGTGACAGGTGAAATCTTTGATGTGGATTTAATTGGACAATATTGTAAAGAATGTGGTGTCCTATTTATGGTGGATGCAGCTCAAAGTGCAGGTCACATTCCTGTGTCTATGGAAGATATAGATGTTTTATGTTTTAGCGGCCATAAAGGTTTATTAGGGATTGCTGGTATTGGTGGCTTTTGTGTTAAAGACATAGAAGTAAAACCATTGATTTCTGGTGGAACAGGTATAGATTCTTTTAATCCACAAATGCCTGAGGCGTATCCAGAACATTTAGAGGCGGGTACGCAAAATATTGTAGGGATTGCGGCTTTAAATGCAGGAATTCAATATGTTCAATCTCATCAAAAAGAGATTGTGGAAAAGGAATGTTTTTTACTTCAAAAATTATATGAAGGTTTATCTGGCTATGTAGAGTTTTATTCGTCTTTAGAGAATTCTACTCCGATCATAGCTTTGAATATCCCCAAAAAAGATAGTGCTTATGTGAGCGATTTATTAAATTATAAGTATGGTATTGTGACGCGTTGTGGTGCGCATTGTGCGCCCTTGATGCATAAACATTTAAAGACAGAAGAAAGGGGAATTGTACGTTTGTCTATATCGTTTCAAAATACAATAGAAGATATTGATTTTGTGATACGTGCAATTCAAAAGATTTCAAATGATTATTAGTGTAATTGGTTCGGGTGGAAAAACAACGTATATCCACGAGTTAAAAGATAAATATGTTTTTTTAAATAAGACCGTTTTAATGTGTACAACGACGCATATGTTGATTGAAGAAGATACATTAGTAGATCCTGGTTATGATGAGATCATGCAAAGAATTGAAGCATATGGATATTGTCATGCGGGAAATCGTTGTGGTGACTTGAAAATTGAGGCGTTAGATGAAGAATTGTTAAATCAATTAAAACAAGTGGTGGATGTGATACTGATAGAGGCGGATGGTTCTAAACATTTACCTTTGAAGTTTCCTAGCGCTAATGAACCAGTCATTGATTCAGATACGGATGAGGTTGTGTTGATTTCAAATCTAAATGGATTAAATCAACCAGTAAAAGATGTGGTACATCGTTACAAGCTTACAAATTTAGATCCAAGTGAACTTGTAACACCTAGAATTATGCAAGATTTAATACGTGCTTATTTAAAGAAACTAAATAAACCTGTTACAATTCATGTGAATGGGGCTAGTGATTTGTATACGCGTTGTGTAAAGGCTTTATTAGAAGAAAATGTCGATGTGAATCTCATTCGAAAGGAATGGTTTAATATGCAGCCTAAGCTAGTAATTTTAGGTTGTGGTCATGTCAGTCAGTATTTGGCTAAAATGGCTAGTATATTAGAACTATATACGATTGTGATTGATAATCGTAAAGAATTTGCGAATTCTCAACATTTTCCTACGGTCGATGAAATTCATTGTATCGATTATGCTCAAATGGACTCTGTATTACCAGATGAAGAGAATGCTTGTTATGTGATCGTAACAAGAGGACATAAGGATGATCGTCTTTGTCTAGAAAAGACGATTCATAAGCCTCATTTATATTTGGGTATGATTGGAAGCAAAGGAAAAGTAAAAAAGACATTTGATGCTTTGATTGAAGAAGGATATTTGAAGGAAGAATTATCGAATGTGCATGCTCCAATTGGTTTAGATATTAAGGCACAGACGCCGGCTGAGATATCAATCAGTATTTTGGCGGAACTTATTGAAATAAAAAATACAAAGTTTAGTTCAAGTGTTTCGAAAGAATTATTAGAATCCAATATGCATGGAACTTTATGTATCATCATCGATAAAAAGGGTTCAGCACCTAGAGGAATTGGCAGCATGATGTTAGTGCATAAAGATGGAGTCATTGATACGATTGGTGGAGGAAAAGTTGAATATCAGGCTATTTTAGATGCCAAAGAATGTAAGAAAGTTATGATTAAAGAGTATGATTTATCCAATGCAGAAAGTGCTACATTAGGCATGATTTGTGGTGGATATAATAAAGTCTTGTTTATACCGGTGTAGAGGAGGAATTGGATTTGAAGAAAAGAAGAAGACGAGTAAGAAAGTCAGTGATTTTTGTGATTGTTGTATTACTTTTGATTATTGCGTTGTTGATTTCGATGATCGCAAAAAAAGTTAGTGATAAAGAGGTAAGTGAACCTAAACAAGAAAAGACAACAGAAACAAAAAAAGAGAATAAGAAGCAACAAACAAATTTACCAAAGGTGAAAAAAATAAATCAAAGTGGTGACCCATATGAGAATACAGTAACAGTTTCGGATTTAGATTCAATCTATATTCTTGTGAATAAGTATTCAGGATTACCAGCAGATTATGAACCAAGTGATTTAGTTCAGGTACCTTCGAGTGGTGAAAATGAGAATGTGCGCATGCGAAAAGAAGCGGCAGAGGCATTTGAAAAGTTGATTGAGGCAGCATCAAATGAGGGGTTCATTTTGAATGCTTGTTCAGCTTATCGTTCTTATGCATACCAAACAGATTTATTTAATAGTGGAGCTGCAAGCAATGGCGAAGAGTATGCGGATCGTTATTGGACTCGTCCAGGATATAGTGAGCACCAATCTGGATTAGCAGTGGATATTCGTATGGATAATGATTGTAGTGATTTAGATGCCGTTCGATATAATTCGCACTATGATTGGTTGTTAGAAAATATGCATATGTATGGCTTCATTTTGCGTTATCCTGATGATAAGGAAGATAAAACTAAAATTGCGCCTGAAAGCTGGCACTTGCGTTATGTGGGTCAAGATTTGGCAACGTATTTGTATAAAAATAATTTAGCGTTAGATGAATATTATGGAGCTTAGGCAATCGTTGGATTGCCTTTTTTTGATTTATCAAATGGTATATTGTATACTAAAAATGACGTATATAAAGGATAAATACATGATGATTGATAAAAAGATAATAGTAGGTGTAAGAAATAAGGATGCGAATGCGAAAAAAGAGCTTATTTCATTGACGCGAAATCATTTGATACAAACGATTTACAAGCGATATATTGGCTTAGAAGAAAAAGAAATCAATGACATCTTACAGGCAACGTATACATATGCATTTATGCATATGGATAAATTGAGTGATGATAAAAATTTTTTAAAATGGATTACGGTCTTGTTGAATAAACAATTGCGTGAGTATATGCAGGCTAAAGAACATGCAGATGTAACTACAGCTTTGCGTGGACTTCCTCAATATAGACAATCGGATGTGGATGATTGTTTAAATGAGATGCCAGAAAATCAAAAGACAGTGACAATCATGCATTGTTTAGGGAAACTGAAAGAGAAGGATATCGCGAATCGTTTAAAAATGAGTGAAGAGGGAGTGGCTCGCTTATTAAAGAGTGGTAAACAAAAAGTGAAAGATGTATTGGAAAAGAAGTAGCATTATAACTTTTGTTGAAATGAATTTTATTAAAATCGATTTTAATAAAAACTATTTTAATAAAAGAATAATACTCTTTTGTAATGAAAATGTATTGGATAAGAAGTGACAATGATATTTATTATTGTCCTTTTTTTTGATTTCGCATAAAATGTAGGCATATGAAAAGAGACATAAAAAGAGTATTAATACTATCACTTAAAATAGGTGTAGGAAGTGCAATTGCGATCATCTTAGCTTATTTTTTCAAATTGGATAACCCAACAAGTGCAGGAACGATTGCGTTGTTATCTTTGTTGACGACAAAGTGGGGAACAATGAGGCTTGTTCTTAGAAGAATTTCCACCTTCTTTGTGACAATTTTATTCTGTTTTATTTTCTTTGAATTAATTCCAAGCCATTGGATAGCTTTTGGACTTGTGATTGCGTGCTTAGTTGGGTACAGTGAAAAAATGAAGTGCCAGAATACATTAAGTGTAAATGCGATGATTGCCGTGCATTACTTGAGTTATTTGGATTTTAGTCTTCACTTTATGATGAATGAGTTTTATTTGATTTTAATTGGAGCCATTATTGCCTTCTTATTGAACCTGGTTCATGATTATAGTGGAGAAGAAGAGTATTTGAATTCTTGTATGATTTATATGGAGGACAAGATTCAGAGTTTGATGTATCAAATTGTTCACTATATTCAAAGTGAAGAAAGAAATACAACAATTTGGAAAGAGTTGGAAGATGTAAAAGAACAGGCTGAAAAGTATATTCATATTGCGATGGAATATCAGGATAACACGTTTACGAGTTTGCCGGATTATTATATTCGTTATTTTGAAATGCGAGCTTTACAATGTGACATTCTGCATATGTTGCACTATAAGATTCGAAAGATTCGTAAGATGCCAAAAGAGGCGAATGAATTAGCGAATTATATTGAATATTTAATTCCGTTTATTCATGAAAAAAATGATCCGCAGCCTCAAATTACTTCACTTCATCAGATGTTCAAAAACAAGCAGGGTGAGGCTCTTCCTAAAAGTCGAATTGAATTTGAATCAAAGGCAATGCTTCTGCATATTTATATGGATTTAGAAGAGTTTTTATACACAAAGAAGAAGTTTATTGATCAAACAACAGAGGAACAGAAAAAGTTGTATTGGAGATGATATACATGAAATCAATCATTATTGTAACTGTTGTATCTATTATAGTTTCTATTGGAATCTATAAAGGAATTCGTAAAGTATTATATAAAAAGGATGTCACAAATAAGGCTAGTTTTGCCAGATTAATAAAATATATTTTGGTTTTTATTAATGGAATGATTTTTCTTGGACAATTTGAACAGACAAAACCTATTATGTCCTATCTTGCTGCATCGAGTGGAGTGGTTGCCTTAGTTTTAGGTGTTGCCGCTAAAGATGCCTTTGGAAATCTATGTAGTGGTTTAATGATTTTAACATTTAAGCCATTTGTCGAGGGCGATTTGATTAAAGTCAATCAAGGTGAATTAATTGGTTATGTTGAAAGTATTCGTTTTCGTCATACGATTATTCGTACATATGAAAGTAATCGTATTATTGTGCCAAACTCAACCTTGAATTCGGCTACGATTGAAAATGCATTTTTTCAAGATACACGAAAGAATAACTATTTAGAAATTGAGGTTTCTTATGGAACAGATATTGATTTGGCGATAGATATTTTAAAGAGTTTAGTTGAAAAAACAATGATTGAATATGAAATTCAAAGTGAGGATCCAATTGAAGTAAAAGTAATCAACTTTTCTACAACAGGCATTGATTTGCGTGTTGTTGTTCCAAGTAAAACGAGTTTAGAGGGTTTTGATATGCTCGCAAAAATTCGTTATGAACTTATAAAAGAGTATGAAAAAGCGAATATTCATTTTGGAAATTATTCAGTAGAGGTAAGTCAATCATGATAAAAGTATATACAGAAGTCTTGGGATTTAATAATTTAATGTATCGCTACATGAGTTTACCTAACTCATTATCTTTGGCGGATTTAGCTTATTATACATTGGCATCTTACTTATCTGAAGAATATGCGGATTTTGTGATTGAGTCGAATGGTATTCCTTTTGCGTGTCCAAATTGTGAGGATGAACAATTTAATAAGTTACCTTGTGCTTCATCGATTCAACCAGATTTCAAAGAGGGAGATACTTTTAAGATGGTTTATGATTTAGAAGAGCCTTTTGAGATTGAAATTCAAGTTGAAAAAGTAGATGATATAGAAGAAGAGTCTAGTGTGATTAATGGTCGTGGTTTTGCGATTTGGGATGGCTTTAAAGAATTTCAGGATTATTATTATCAATCCATGGAATTATTTAAAGAATATGTGAAAGCGAATGATATGAATTTATCGGATTTTCCTGTGGATGAAGATCTTGATATTATTGAATTAAACAAGGTATTGGAAGATAATTTTGAAGAATTAAAAGATGTGTATGAGGGTGAATAGATGAAAGTATATGAAATGAGTTTTCGTGATATGGATCAAAAAATGGTAGAGATTCATGGCGTGAAAATGGTTAAGCTTTTAGAGAAGATGGGATTAAAGTTAGATAATCTATATGGTGCATTAATGTATGGTTATATCGATCATAATGCGGGCTTTATTTTTGAAATCGTAGCTTTAGAAACAAAGAAACGTAATATTGAATATCGTATTGTGCCGATTGGTGTATCTTGTAAGATTTGTCGTTTTGATGTGCAGGAAATGGATATTCAAATCTTGGATAATGTGAATGTGGAATTGTTCCAAGATAAGATTGATATGGTTGAAAAGGCTACAGAAGTTTCTAAAGAATTAGAAGAGCTTCGTCTATATAAAGAGTTAGATTCATCCAGACATTTAGAGTATCCAGATGATATCATGGTATATTTTTTAGAAGAAGGAAAAGATGTAGAGGCATGCTGGGTTCGTCTTGAAGGAATACAAGATGGAAAGATGTATGGAAGTGTATTAACGGCTTTGCGCCAGGATTTTGGTGTGAAAGAAAAGGATACAATTTATTTTGGCATGACAGAAATGGAAGATCACAAGTTGGCGTGTGTGTGGGTGAAAGAAGATGAATAAAGAGGATTCATTATATTCAATTTATGTACAAATATTAAAAGAAGAATTAGTGATGGCTATGGGTTGTACAGAGCCTATCGCGATTAGTTATGCGTGTGCTAAGGCAACACAAGTGCTAGATCATTTACCAGATCGTATTGTTGTTAAGGCAAGTGGAAGTATTATTAAAAATGTGAAGAGTGTTATCGTGCCTCATACAAATGGTTTAAAAGGGATTGAAGTTGCAGCTGCTGCAGGAGCTTTATATGGGGATGCAAACGCAAAACTTGAAGTACTTTCTAGTGCGACGCGTGAACAAATAGAAGAATTACCAGAATATGTTCAGAACACAAATATTACTGTGCAGCATATTGAACAAGGTCATGTATTTGATTTAGAAATCAATGTGTATTATGAACAAGAACATGCAAGTGTTCGTATTGTAGATACGCATACGAATATTGTGCAGATTGAAAAAGATTGGAAAGTTATCTTTGAAGATAAGACGACAAGCTTAGAACATAAGGCGGATCATAGTGCTTTGATCATGAAACAAATTTGGGATTTTGCCAAAACCGTGGATATTGAGGATGTAAAAGAAATATTGGATCGTCAAATTGCTTGTAACATGGCTATCGCAAATGAGGGAATTCATAATTCGTATGGTGCAAACATTGGTCATGTGATTTTGAATATGGATTTGGATTGTGTAAAGACAAGGGCCAAAGCTTATGCGGCGGCTGGGTCGGATGCAAGAATGAATGGTTGTGAACTACCAGTAGTCATTAATTCAGGAAGTGGAAATCAGGGGATTACTTGCTGTGTGCCGGTTGTTGTATATGCCAAAGAATTGAATTCTACGCAAGAACAATTGTATCGTGCTTTAGTTTTATCGAATTTGACTGCTATTTATATTAAAACAGGTATTGGTACTTTATCAGCATTCTGTGGGGCTGTTAGTGCTGGAGCTGCAGCAGGAGCTGGAATTGCCTACTTACATGATGGAACATATGAAGAAATTCAACATACCATTGTGAATGCGTTAGCTATTCTTTCGGGAACCATTTGTGATGGTGCAAAGGCTAGTTGTGCAGCTAAGATTGCTTCTAGTATAGATGCCGGTATCATGGGATATTATATGTATAAAAATAAGCAACAATTCTATGCGGGAGATGGAATCGTTGCTCATAGTGTGGATGAAACAATTCAAAATATTGGAACTCTAGGTTCTCAAGGAATGCTTCAAACAAATGATAAAATTATTGAGATGATGATTTCTTGCGATTAAAAGTCGATAAGCGAATGATTAGTTGAGGTTCATATTCCATATGGACGATACGTTTTCGTTCGCTTTTTGTTTGTTCTAGAAGAATGTCTACAGCTTCCTTGCCTTTTTCACAAGCACCATGATCGACGGTTGTAAGTTGAATTTGTGGGAAATCTGTTTCTGGAATATTGTCAAATCCAGCTACACTTGTTTTGATGTTGTGATCTTTTAAACAGGCTAAGATACCTAAAGCTGTCATGTCATTATTTCCTATGTAGGCATCATATTTATCACCTAAAATTTGTTTTGTCAAACGATACCCGTTTTCATATTCCCTTTTTTCAATTGGGTACATATCAAATTGTTTAGAAGAACTAAAGAATACTTGTGTGTTGGATATTACACTTTTTACACCTTCATATCTTTCGTTTCTACCTATTTCTGTTGTATCTAATGGACTTGAAATATACGCAATTTTCTTATGTCCTAGTTGTTTTAAATGATTACCTAATAGATTTCCACATTTAAAACTGTTGAGTTCAATCGAATCACAATCGAGATTTTTTGGCTTATCCCCGATAATGATGCATGGAATTTGTTTGGAAAGTGCATTCCATTCATCAACAAATTTTGGGGGATATAGAAGAATGATTCCACATGGTTTTAATAGTTTTAAGCTTGAAAGTGCATGTTTTTCGAGCTCATCTTTACGAAGTGTGGAAATTGTAAGAATTTGTGTTTTGGTCTTGTTTGCTTGTTGAATGATGCTTGAAACGACCATAGAATAATATGAATTTGATAAATTCGAACAAATAACGACAATTGTATTCTTAGTATTTGAATATCTTTTTTTTACTTCTGGCTTTTTATATCCCATTTGTTTGGCTGTTTTTTTGACAAGTTTAACAGTTTCTTCTTTGAAAGAAACATTTTTATTATCACTTAAAATCATAGATACAGTGGATTGTGATACATTTAAAGCTTTGGCTATATCGCGTGTAGTTATTTTGTTTCTTTTCCCCATAATGAACCTCTTTTGATTTATTTTGATTAATTTATTGATTACTAATCAAATTATTAATCAAAGCCTATTTTTATCTTACACCATTTTATTTGATTGTCTAGCTATTAATCAATAATTTGATTAATAAAATCAGTTGGTTTTACCCGTTTGAAAGGAAATAAAAATAGGCGTATCGTTACTTTGAAAGAGGTGTGAACTATGTATGATTGTATAATAATTGGAGCGGGTATCAGTGGATGCTCTTTAGCTTTTGAATTGAGTAAATATAGTGGAAAAGTATTGTGGTTAGAAAAAAATAATGATGTGGCAGATGAAACGACCAAGGCCAATAGTGCAATTATTCATGCGGGCTATGATCCAGAGCCAAATACTTTGATGGCAAAATATAATATTTGGGGTAATAAAATTATTCCTTCTTTATGTAAAGATTTAGATGTACCTTGTAAAAATATTGGTTCTTTAGTTGTTGGATTTAGTGAAGAGGATGATAAGACAATTGAAGTGTTATATAAGCGTGGTATTGAAAATGGTGTTGAAAATCAGCGTATTATTAAGCAGCCTGAGTTATCAAAAATGGAACCAAATTTAAATCCAGCTTGTACAAGCGCTTTATATGCACCAAGTGCATGTATTATCAATCCTTGGCAGTTTGCGATCGCATTAAGTGAAGTGGCAATTCAAAATGGTGTAGAGCTTCGTTTGAATGAAGAGGTTACGAGTATAAAAAAAGATGAAGATATCTTTATCGTGAATGATACATACAAGGCTAAGTTAGTTGTAAATTGTGCGGGTGTTATGTGTGATCATGTAACTGGACTTATCAAGAAGCCAAATTATAAGATTACGCCGAATAAGGGTGAATATTATTTATTGGATAAATCACAAGGAAACTTGGTTCATCATGTTATTTTCCAATGTCCTACAAAGATTGGTAAGGGTGTGTTGGTTGCTCCTACTGTAGATGGAAACTTGATTGTAGGTCCTACAAGTACAAATACAGATGTGGATGATTATTCGACAACGTCAGCAGGATTAAAAATAATTCGTGAAAATGCGGTTAAATCTGTGCCAAATATGAAGCTTCAAGAAAACATTCGTACTTTTGCAGGATTGCGTGCAAGAAGTGATACAAAAGATTTTATTGTTGGCGAAGATAAAGATGTGCATAATTACTTCTCGATTGCAGGTATGGCAAGTCCTGGTTTAAGTAGTGCAAGTGCAATCGCATTAGATGTTGTGAGAATGATGCAGGAAAAGAATTATTTTTTAAATTTAAAGAAGGATTATGTTTCTACAAGAAAAGTTGTTCGATTTAAAGAAATGTCACATGAACAAAGAAAAGAATATATTGAAAAACATCCTGAGTATGGTCGTATTATTTGCCGTTGTGAAACGATCAGCGAGGGAGAAATTATTGATGCGATTCGTCGTAGTCCAAAACCAGTGAGTTTAGATGGAATCAAACGTCGATGCAATGCAGGTATGGGAAGATGTCAGTCTGGTTTTTGTGGACCTAGAGTACAAGAGATTCTTGCCAATGAGTTGGGCGTTAGTCAACTAGATATCATGTTAGATAAGAATGGTTCTTATATTTTATGTGGAAGAACAAAGGAGAATGACGATGAATAATAAGTATGATGTAGTAGTCATTGGTGGTGGTCCTGCAGGTCTTGCCAGTGCGATGGCAGCCAAACAAAATGGCGCAAAATCTGTTTTGATTATTGAACGAGATAAAGAGTTGGGTGGTATTTTAAATCAGTGTATTCATAATGGTTTTGGTTTACACCACTTTAAAGAGGAATTAACAGGCCCAGAATATGCCGGTAAATATATTGATGAAGTCAATAAGACAGATATTGATATATTATTGGATACAATGGTTATTGAGATTACGCCAGATAAAATGGTGTATTGTTCAAGTAGCATTCATGGATATTTAATGATTCAGGCTAAATCGATTATTTTAAATATGGGTTGTCGTGAAAGAACACGTGGAGCCATTGCGATTCCAGGCACAAGAGCTTCTGGTGTATTTACGGCAGGTGCAGCTCAGCGATATGTAAATATTGAAGGGTATATGCCTGGTAAAAGAGTTGTGATTTTGGGTAGTGGTGACATTGGTTTGATTATGGCTCGAAGAATGACTTTAGAAGGCGCAAAAGTTTTGGCAGTTGTTGAAGTTATGCCTTATTCGAATGGTTTGAATCGTAATATTGTTCAATGTCTACATGATTATGATATCCCATTGTATTTAAGCCATACAATTACGGATATTGTGGGTAAGTCTAGAGTAGAAAAAGTTGTTGTTTCTAAGGTGGATGAAAATAGAAATCCAATTGAAGGAACCGAGATGGAATTTGATTGTGACTGCGTTTTATTGTCAGTTGGATTGATTCCAGAAAATGAGTTGTCAAATGATTTAGGGGTTGAAATGGATTCTAGAACACATGGACCTATTGTTTATGAAAATATGGAGACTTCTATGGAAGGGGTATTCGCATCAGGCAACGTTGTGCATGTGCATGATTTAGTGGATTTTGTAAGTTTGGAAAGTGAAAAAGCTGGAATGGGTGCTGGTCGATATGTTTCAAATGGCGAAGTATCTAAGGATCGTGTCGTTAAGACGATAAATGGAGATAATATTTCGTATGTAGTTCCGCAATATATTCGTAAGGATAATGTAGAAAAGAGTGTTGAACTATCTTTCCGTGTAAGAAGACCAACACAACAGGTAAATATTGTCGTGAAGGATGGGGATACTGTAATTGCGAAGTTTAAAAAGGAACATGTGATACCAAGTGAAATGGAGAAGATATCTATTCCTAAAGTGTTGCTTGAAAAGGCAGATAAAGAATTGGTTGTATCTGTAAAGGAGGATGTGCAATGAGAGAGTTAATTTGTATAACTTGTCCTAAGGGTTGTCACTTAAAGGTGGATGAAGAAAATGATTATAAAGTAACTGGAAATGGCTGTCCTAGAGGTGCAATCTACGGAAAAAAAGAGTGTACACATCCAACTCGTGTGGTGACAAGTACAGTTAAAATTGTAGGTGCAGAAATTGAAAGATTGAGTGTGAAGACGAATGGGGATATTCCAAAAGAAAAAATCTTTGATGTGATGAAAGAGTTGAATCATGTAGTTGTGAAGGCGCCAGTACATCGTGAAGCTGTAATTGTCTCTGATATTTGTGGTACGGGTGTTGATTTAGTTGCGACGAAAGACTTATAATATGACTGTTAAAAGTGGGGAGCTTTTAGGCTGAGAGTAGGTTTGTCCTAGACCCAATAACCTGATTTGGATAATGCCAACGTAGGGAATATATCTTTTTGATAGTGAGCTGCAGATTGGTTTTCTGCAGCTTTTTTCTTGGTGGTGAAAAAATGAATTATTCTATTTTTGATGTGGATGGAACAATACTAGATTCAATGAAAGTATGGAATACTTTGGCAAGTCAATATGTTCAAAGTTTGGGGATGGTTCCCAAAAAAAATCTTGATGAAATTGTTTCAGATATGAGTTTAGAACAGAGCGCAACATATTTGAAGAAGCATTATGGAATCAATAAATCAGAAGAACGAATCATTTCAGAAGTATTGAATCTTATATCGGATTTTTATAAGTATGAAGTGAAGCTTATGCCTGGGTTTAAAGATTTTATTTCACATTATGATTCAGTCAATGTGATTGGTACAAGTTGTGATGAAAAGCTAGTAAAAATTGCGTTGAATAGACTGGGTGTGTTAAATAATTTTGAAGATATTATAACTTGTTCAAAGGTGAATAAGCCAAAGGATGATCCGAATTTTTATTTAGCTTGTGCACAAGTTTTAAAACAAAGACCGGAAGATATAGTGGTGTTTGAGGATGCAGATTATTGTATAGATGTGGCAAGAAAAATTGGATTTAAAGTGATAAAAATAAAAGATTGGAGAGATTTAAATGAAAAGTGCATTAACAATTGCGGGAAGTGATTCGAGTGGAGGAGCAGGCATTAAAACCATGTGTTCGCAACAAGTGCAATCACGGCATTAACAGCGCAAAACACATTGGGAGTAACGGGTATTATGGATGTAACGCCTGAATTTTTGGGCGAACAGTTAGATGCGGTATTTACGGATATTTATCCGGATGCTGTAAAGATTGGCATGGTATCAAGTTCTAGTTTGATTGAAATGATCGCAAAGAAACTTAAGGAATATAAGGCAGAAAATAATGTGGTCGATCCTGTAATGGTTGCGACAAGTGGTGCTAGATTGATTAGTGAAGATGCGATTGAAACATTAAAAAAAGAATTGTTGCCTTTAGCTACTTTGATTACTCCAAATATTCCGGAAGCAGAAGTACTTTCAGAAATGGATATTATGGATGAGGAAAGTATGGTTGAAGCGGCAAAAAAAAATCAGTGAAGCTTTTGGATGCACTACTCTAGTTAAGGGCGGTCATCAAATCAATGATGCGAATGATTTATTATATAGAAATGATTCATTTACTTGGTTTAAAGGGAAACGTATCAATAATTCAAATACACATGGTACGGGTTGCACTTTGTCGAGCGCAATCGCATCAAATCTTGTGAAAGGATTTGATTTGGATGATTCGGTAAAACGTGCAAAGGATTATATTTCAGGTGCGTTAAGTGCAATGCTTGATTTAGGTAAAGGCTCAGGTCCGATGGATCATTCGTTTGCGATAGATAATGAATATACAAAGGAACCATTCTAGTGTTGGTGTCTAGAATGGTTCCTTTTTGTTTATTATTATTTTTTTAGGAGAGAGATATGAATATTGGTTTATTTCTATATTCATTGCCTTATCTTTAAGGCACTTATAGAATATCATTCTATGTTGTCATAAATTTAGTATAACTTTGGTAAATGTTGTGAAATCAGATTGAATTATGTGAAATTTTCAAAATGTGCATCTTTTCTAAAATTTCCTTCTTTTTTTCGTATTAGAGAGAGGAAAGGAGGAGCTATCTTGAATTCGATGGATATTGAGTCTAAAAAGTTTTTAGGACAACCAAAAAACTTTGTCTCGATCTTTAATGCACTTTTATTTAATGGACAACAAGTGTTAAAGCCTGAATATCTTAAGGATGAAAATAGTGAACTTGTCATGAATGTTTCTAGTAAGCATGTGGATATCATCAAGCGGTATGAGGATGGTACATATTTGGATTTGTTCGTAATTGAAAGCCAAAGCTATGTCGATCAATCCATGGTCGCAAGAGTTATGGAATATGAAAGTGTTGCTCGTATGCGTTATATTCGTCAAAACTTTAAGACGCATGTACCTATGCATACAAGACTTCCCATGATTTTAACAGTCGTTTTATATGTAGGTGAATCCAAGTGGAATGCTGCTAAAAGATTGAGTGAGCTAGAAATCATTCATCCTGGATTTGAAGATATGTTCAATGAGTTTAAACTGAATCTGATTGAGCTAAACACAAATCACAAGTATAATACAGGTGAAAAGGCAACACAGGACTTTTTTGATCTATTGCGTATGATCTATAGAAAACAGATTTTAAAAGAAGATCTAGATCGAGAGTTTAATCGTGATGCATTGTATTTTGCGTATGTAGTGACAAAGAACAAAGAGTTATTGAATATCTACCAGGAAAGTGAAAAGGGTGATGTAAAAGTGTGTAGAGCATTAGATGAAATGTTTGAAGAATCAACAAACAAAGGAATCCAGATGGGTATCAAGCAAGGTATTGAACAGGGTATTGAACAAGGAATTGAACAAGGCATTGAGCGTGGTGTAAAAAATACACAAATCAAAATAGCGATTAATATGCTTGTAAGAAATAATCAAACGCTCGAAGAGATCTCTGAGATTGTTGGATTAGACTTAGATGCATTAAGAGAACTAAAAAAGAGTATTTGATTGAATGGATGAGCAATCACATTTATCTTTTCAGTAAGTAAAGAATTGATTCAAAAGTTATTGATGAAGGCTTAGATGTCGTAGTATAATTTCTTTGGGAATGAAGTTCTCCCTTAGTTTAATACTAAAACCGCTTTTTATAGGCTGATGACTTCTGTGTTTTTTTAACGCGGAAACCATCAGCTTTTCTGCGTTTTGAAAGGAGAGATAAAATGCTGATCAGTTTATCTTATATTTTTCTTGTAGGAATGTTTCTATCTTGGATCTGTAAAAAGGTGGAATTACCTGGACTATTAGGGATGATATTTACAGGGATTCTTTTAGGACCTTATTGTCTTGGCTTAATTGATTCATCTTTATTAAATATTTCTAGCGAATTAAGAAAGATTGCATTAATTATTATATTGATGAGAGCTGGATTGAATCTAGATTTAAGTGATTTAAAAAGAGTTGGAAGACCTGCTATATTGATGTGTTTTGTGCCGGCCTGTTTTGAGATTGTTGGAATGATTTTGTTGGCACCAAAATTATTAGGAATTTCTTTGTTAGATGCTGCCATTATGGGAAGTGTTGTTGCAGCTGTAAGTCCTGCCGTTATTGTTCCGAAAATGTTACAACTTATGGATGAAGGATATGGGACAAAAGAAAGTATTCCTCAATTGATTTTGGCAGGAGCTAGTGTAGATGATGTTTTTGTGATTGTGATGTTCACAGCATTTCTTGGTTTAGCCCAAGGAGAAAGTATAAATATATTAAGGTTTGTGAATATTCCACTATCCATTCTAACTGGCATTATATGTGGTGCATTATTAGGTAAAGGATTCGCAATTTTCTTTAAGAAAAATCATATGCGAGATACAGTCAAAATTCTAATTTTATTAAGTATTGCATTTGTCCTTGTAACACTTGAAGATATATTGCCAATTCCATTTTCAGGATTAATCGCGATTATGTTTATGGGAATTTTTCTGCAAAGAAATCATTCTGTTGCATCCAAACGACTATCCGTTAAATTTAATAAGTTATGGGTAGGTGCGGAAGTTTTATTATTTGTGTTAGTTGGAGCATGTGTAAATATTTCTTATGCACTAAAAGCAGGCATGATGGCTATTCTGTTAATATTTGGAGTACTTTTATTTAGAATGCTTGGTGTATTTATTTGTTTATTAAAAACATCATTAAGTAAAACGGAAAGATTATTTTGTATGATCGCATATTGTCCAAAGGCAACTGTGCAAGCAGCGATTGGATCCGTTCCTTTAGTTTGTGGACTTGGATGTGGGCAAATTGTATTGACTGTTGCTGTTTTATCCATCTTGATTACTGCACCATTAGGTGCATTTATGATTGAACATACATATAAAAAATTATTAAAAAAGAACAAAGATTGAATTACAATGTCATTAAGTTAAGCTAACGGGATAGTAACAGTGATAAATTCTTATTAAGTTAAGCCTGGATACAATTCTATATCCAGGCTTTTACTTACGTTACAGTTAAAAATGTGGTATTTAAGTCATGACGAAAAGGCAAATTTTTGCACTAAAAAAAATTTGCCTGTGACTCATATATTAAATATAATCAGTGTAGCGCTATGATGCTTTTGTATTAAATGGTATAGCCGATTTAGGTTTCATATTGCGCTGATATTTTCTATCTGGTCTTACCGGGGCCAGATATTTTTTTATTCTTTTTATCATTTCTTTTGTACAGATTATTTTTCTTAACCAAAGCCTCATATTTGTTACGGCAGTAGACAAATTCACTTTGTAATGATGTTTCCTTTTGTCAGATTGTTCTATTTCGATTCTCTCAGTAATGATATTTGTTAAACAATGTAATAGAATTGCTGCATAGATTTCCTGTTGTATGAAATTACGCTTTTTTGAATGAAATGACATCATTCCAATGATGTATTTCAACATTTTAAACGCAGTTTCTATATTCCATCTCATGTGATACATCTTCTTCAGTTCATTTAAATCAAATTCATCTCTCGTTAAATTTGTTACCAGACATTCATAGGTTTCCTTTGTAATCTTAAAACGAACTACTCTTAGGTTCAATTCATAAAACCCATCATCATCAAAATAATCAAAATCCGATTCTTTTTTCATAATGGTAAATTTATCTTTATTATTCTTCGTTTCATTTGTTTGTTTACGAGTCAGTATTTTAGTAACATCTAAATCAAATTCTTCATGTGGTAAATTCAGATTTGAAAGAATTGAACCAAATACATTTATATCTTTAATACGAAATACAAATTTCTGATTATTTTCTATACAACATGCCATTAGATTGTATTTTTCATAACCTCTATCAGCTGTAATGATCGAATTTGCTGGATAATCATGTTTCATAATCATTTTCATTAAAGCAGAACATTCTCTAGTCTTAGTAGCTGTATCAATACTTGTATCCCAGAAAACATGATTAATACAGTCATATAATCCGTTGATATGAAGCTGACTGAATGGTTTATTATTGCCGTTCTGTCTTTTAGTATCTTCATCCTTTTCATCATAGGCAATATTTACATCCGAACCATCACAAGCTAGAACATGGTATCCTTTCCAAGTCTTGTAGTCATCAAATGCATTCACAAACAGATGCATAATTCTTTGGAAAGCACTGATATCAAGCTTGTCTCTTTGCTGGCAAAGAGCTGAAGCAGTAGGCAAAGAATCCGAGTCTGTAAAATATTCACACAACTCGGAGTTTAGACTTTTAGACTGCATCTGAACAATAAAGTGTATCAGAGTTTCAGCAGGCAGTTTTCTCTTACGAGTAAAATCACTAACAGGGTCATTGCAGTAACAAGCGATGTTGCTGCAAACCATTTTAATAGAACGATTAAAAACATTTAAAATCTTATCTGGAATCATAGGTAAAAATCCTCCTCTATAATTCCTTCGGATTATGTTTAAAATTCCGCCTTTTGGCTTGTCAAGTGTTTTTTACACTTCTTGCGCAAAAAAAGAGCCCTACCTATTTATAGGTAAGACTCATAAATTTAAGAATTCGCTTAACTTAATGACATTGGATTGAATTAGTCTTTGTTCTTTTCGTATATTACCTTTAAGCCTTTGAAAATTAAGTTTGGATCATACACATCTATTGATTTTGTGTAGTTACAAACAATTCTTCCTAAACCACCTGTCGCAATAACCTTCATGTCTTTGCCGACTTCTTTTTTAAATTGAGCAATTGTATATTCAACTCCACCTAAGAATTGATAAAATACACCAGCCTGCATTTCTGTTTGTGTATTTCTTGCCAAGATAGTTTTAGGACGTTTGATCTCAATTTCAGGAAGTTGTGCAGTTTGTCCCCATAAGGCATTGGCACCTGTTTCAATACCAACACCAATGGCCCCTGCTTTAAAACAACCATTTTCATCTACATAATCATAAGTAGTAGCTGTTCCAAAATCGGCAACTAGAATAGGTCCTCCATATTCATTAAATGCTCCAGCGCAATCTGCAATACGGTCTGCACCAACATTTCGTGGATTTTCTAATTGAACACTTATTCCACTTTTAACTCCAGGTCCTACAATAAGGGGTTCTATACCTACGAATTTTTTGATTCCATTTGTGAAAGAGTGCATCATCTTTGGAACAACACTTGAGACAATAACTGCATCAATTTGTTTTTCATGTACATTAGAACGATCCAAAAAGTTTTTTAACATAAAACCATATTCATCACTCGTTCTTCTTACTTTTGTTGTTAATCGATATGTACCAATTAAATCATCCTTATCAAAAATACCAATAGTTATATTTGTATTTCCAATGTCTACTGTTACAAGCATATTATTTCTCCATCTCAATTTCTTTCATTGTTTCTAGAATTTTATATCCTAATTCTTCTTTTGAACATTTAGGTAAATGTTTTGTTTCATTTTTTCTAAGTAAAGTTACAACATTTGTATCTGTCTGAAAACCAGCACCACGAGTAAATAGATTGTTCGCAATCAACATATCACAATTTTTAGATTCTAGTTTCTTACGTGCATTTTCCTCTAAATTTTGTGTTTCCATCGCAAAACCACAAATGACTTGATTCTCTTTCTTGTGCTGTCCAATATATGCTAAAATATCTGGATTTTTTACAAAATGAAAAGTAATCTCTTCATCTGACTTTTTGATTTTTTGATCCGCAACCATTTCAGGTCTGTAATCCGCAACAGCAGCAGCCATAATAATGTAGTTTTGATCATCGAGTCTTGATGTAATTGCATCAAACATATCTTGAGCATTTGTCACGTGTACCATATTTACATCCTTAAGATCTTCTAAAGCTGTAGGACCTGCAACTAATGTTACATTAGCACCTAGTGCTTTGGCAGCTTTTGCAATCGCATATCCTTGTTTACCACTTGAATGATTGCTTAAAAAACGAACAGGATCTAAAGCTTCTTGTGTTGGACCTGCAGAAATTAAAACATTCTTTCCTTTTAATGTTTGTTCCATTTCAAATTCATGATCAATGCAAGCCACAATATCTTGCACATCAGCAAGCTTACCTTTTCCGGTATCATTACATGCCAAATGACCTACAACAGGTTCTACAAACTTATATCCAAGTTCTTTGGCTAGTTTGATATTTCTTTGTGTGACCTCATTTTCATACATATGAACATTCATTGCTGGGCAAATTAATTTTTTTGTATGACAAGCAAGAAAAGTTGTTGAAACAATATCATCGGCAATTCCATGAACGACTTTGGCAATAATATTAGCCGTCGCAGGAACTAATACCATGATATCAGCCCATTTAGCTAAAGTAATGTGGGCAATTGGATCTTCATTGGTTTCATCAAACAAAGAAACTTCACATTTATGTTTACTTAATGATTCAAAGTTGATTGGTTTGACAAATTCTTGTGCATGTTCTGTCATGACCACTTTGATTTCGTAATCTTTTTTGGATAATTTGCTGACAAGATCACAAGCTTTGTAGGCTGCAATACCACCAGACACTCCTATAACAACATGTTTTTTCATGATTGATTCTCCTTTGTGAATAAAATCACGTATTGATTTTTCACTAAAACATTATCCCATATGAATCCATCGTTTTCAAGCAACAATAAAGCATTCACTAAGGATATTTTAACTTCGAAAACCTAAATTTTAAAAAAGTGTTTATTTTTCTTGGCATATGGTAAAATGAACGCATGAAAATAATTGTTGCGTGTGACTCTTTTAAGGGATGTATGTCCTCAAAAGAAGTTGAAGAAAGTATAAAAAAAGGAATATTAAAGGCAAATGATGCACATGAAGTTTTAACCTTTCCTATGGCTGATGGTGGAGAAGGTACCGCCATGGTATTTTGCGATATTATCAAAGGAAAGATGATTGATGTATTAACTACGGATGCCTATGATAAAAATGTATTTACGAAATATTGTATCTCTCAAGACGGAAATTTGGCTGTGATGGACGTAGCTAGTTGCATAGGATTGAATATGACACCAAAAGAGAAAAGAAATCCGATGATCGCATCAAGTAAGGGTGTGGGTATCATGATGAAGGATGCACTATCTAGAGGATGTAAAAAAATTATTATTGGTTTAGGTGGTAGTGCAACAAACGATGGTGGCATGGGAGTTTTAAGTGAATTTGGAGTTCGCTTTTATAATTCAAAAAGAGAATTACTTGTACCTAGTGTATATGCTCATAGCCAAATTGCCTTTGTTGATAAGCGTTATGCAAGACTTCCAAAAGATGTAGAAATTATTTGTGCTTGTGATGTGAAGAATCATTTGTTAGGTAAAAATGGAGCTACTTATGTTTTTGGTAAACAAAAAGGTATCTATTTAAATCAGATGTCTGAAGTTGAAAGAGGTATGGCTCACTATTGTATGAAATTGAAACAAACATTTCACGTAAATGTGAATGAATTTGAAGGCTCAGGCGCAGCCGGAGGTATAGGCAGTGTATTATTAGGGGTTATGCAGGCAAAAAGAGTTTCAGGTATCGATTTAGTTGTTGAATATTCAGGCTTAAAAGAACATCTTCAAAATGCGGATTTAGTCATTACCGGAGAAGGACAAACCGATGCGCAGACATTATATGGAAAGCTACCGTTAGGTATTGCACATTTGGCAAGATCTTATAGTGTTCCATGTGTTTGCTTAAGTGGGGCTTTAGGCTTAGGCTATCAATCCCTATATGATGAAGGTATGATTGGAATTTTTTCGAGTGCTGATCGTGCCATGTCCTTTCAAATGGCTCTACAAACGGGAAGTGAGAAATTAGAGGCATTGGCATTTAGTTTAACTAAATTTATGGATGGTATTAGAAAGTAGGTTTTTAGATGAAAAAGATAATAACATTACTATGTACATTTGTGCTTTGTATAGGACTTGTTGGGTGTGGATCTAAAACGCCTTTTGAAATTAAAGAAATTAGTGCAACAAAACTACAAAAGAAATTAGACAATAAAGATTCATTTGTGTTAATTATTGAAAGAGAGAATTGTCCTTATTGTGAGGCTTTACAAGAATATATCGACAAAACAAAAGATGAACATCCAAATCTAGTCTTATATAAGATTGATTCAACAGATTATGGCTTTAGTAAAATTAGTCAGGATTCTAAGCAGCTACAAAGTTCTACAAAAGATGGAAAGATTCTTTTGGATATGGCTCCATATTTTCTATATACACCAACACTTTATGTGATTGAAAATGGTGAGGCAAAACATGCTGGAATTGGATATAACGAAAGTGATAATTCAATTAGTTTATGGGATGTGGATTCAACTATTGATTTCGATTTGGCAGATACACAAGAATTTTGGGAGTTTTTAGAAACATATGAATAAGAAAAATATTACGATTATTGCGACAGGTGGAACAATTGCTGGACGTGGCAGTGTTGGTAAAAGTGCAAATTATCAAGCAGGCACTTTCGATGTGGAAGAAATCGTACAAAGCATTCCACAAATTCGTGATTTGGCAAATTTAAACACGATTCAATTATATAATGTAGACTCGAATGATATGGGGATAGATAAATGGGTTGAATTAAGAAAAATTTGTCATGAATTAGAAAAAAATCGTTATGTAGATGGAATTGTCATTACACATGGAACGGATACTCTAGAAGAAACGGCCTTCTTTTTAAATCTTACTTTAGCATGTCATAAACCAGTTGTCTTAACTGGTTCAATGCGTCCAGCAACTGCAACAAGTGCAGATGGTCCAATGAATTTATATCAAGCAGTAGCTTTGGCATGTCATATGGAAGCTTGGCAAGCTGGTGTTTTAGCTGTTATTTCAGATACGATCTATTCAGGAAGAGACTTACAAAAGACAAATAGTTATAAAACAGATGCATTTAAAATGGGGGAATTTGGTTCGCTAGGATATATGCGTGATGATCATGTATACCTATTAAATTCGCCATTTAAAAAGCATACATTTCAGACGATTTTTTCAAAAATGGAATTTGAAGATTTGCCTAAAGTAGAAATTTTTTATGTACATACAGACTCGGATCCAGAATTATTAGAATACATGTTAAATAAGTATGATGGTTTAGTTTTAGCAGGTACAGGTTCAGGAAATTATTCTACAAAGATAAAAGATGTTTTAGAAACCTATGCAGGAAATTGTACAATTGTTCGTGCAAGCCGTGTATTAGAAGGTGCTGTTTTTGATTCAGATGTGTTTGATTCAAAGAAAGTAACCATTCCTGCTTATAAGTTTTCAGCACAGAAAGCTAGGATTTTGTTGATGCTTGCGCTAAATTGTACTAAAAACCATGAAACAATCAAATCATTCTTCCAAGAATATTGAAAAAACTTTTCTTGTATTGTAAATAATTTTGTAAATGCTATAATAATTTATAGACTATTACAAGACAGGAGGTTATTATGCAGCAATTAGAAAATAACGCATTTTTTTGGCAAAAGTTAGATACGCTTCTATTATCAAGCAGTTGTACAATTGACCGTCCAAAAGGAAGTGCTCATTATAAATTCACTAATTTGATTTATCCTGTAGACTACGGTTTTCTTTCAGATACATTTGGCTCAGATCAAAAACCAATTGATGTTTTCAAAGGTTCTATCGCAACAAATAATGTGGATGCGATTGCGATTACGGCAGATATTCTGAAAAAAGATTGTATTGTTAAATTATTAGTGGGTTGTACAGAGGAAGAAACAATGCGTATTCTAGAATTCTTAGATCAAACAGAATTCCAAAAGGCAATTTTAGTCCGTAGAGGCAACGACACACCATTATGGTCGAATAACGATTAGAAAAGACAAGTCTTAGGATTTGTCTTTTTCTTATGCATTTAAATGGAAAAACATGTTGAGTTGATTTAAAATAAAGGTAGAAGAGGAGGTCTTTATTATGGAATTAAAAGGATCTAAAACAGAAAAAAATTTAATGACAGCTTTTGCAGGTGAATCTCAGGCATGTGTTAAGTATCAATATTATGCTTCACAAGCTAAGAAGGATGGATATGTAAAGATTCAAAATATTTTTGCTGAAACATCAAATAATGAAAAAGAACATGCTAAATTATGGTTCAAGGCTTTGCATGGTGGAAAAGTTCCAACAACAACAGAGAACTTAAAGGATGCAGCTGCAGGTGAAAACTATGAGTGGACAGATATGTACGCAACAATGGCTAAAGAAGCTCGTGAAGAAGGATTTGATGATATTGCTGCATTATTTGAAGGTGTAGCTCGTATTGAAAAACATCATGAAGCTCGTTATAAAGCTATGTTGAAAGATGTAGAAGAAGATGCAATGTTTAAAAAAGATACTTCTACAGTATGGATTTGTCTAAACTGTGGACACATTCATTATGGTGAAACAGCTCCATTGGTATGTCCAGTATGTAATCATCCACAAGCTTATTTCCAAGAATTAAAAGATCATTACGAATAATAATATCTCATGGTAGCTTCGGCTACCTTTTCTTATCCTAGAAAGTTGTGCTAAAATAATTTTATGGAAATAATAGAGGCAATTGAAAAATTAAAAGAGAGTCATGCACTTGTATGTTTAGAGAATCGTGCGTTGATCAAAATGGAAAAAGATAAAGTATACATATGGCATAATCAATGGCATTCGAAACTTTCAAGAAATGATTTTATTTCACTATTTCAAAAGAATACGTTTGAAGTTTATGAAAATGACCATGGTATTGATATGGAAAAAGATGAAGAGTATTATGCATGGCGTAATCGGTATTTGTAGAAAGGATATATTTTATGATAGGAATTGTATATAGTTCAAAAACAGGGAACACACAATCTTTGGCAAACAGCTTGAATTTTATGGAGTCAAAATATTGTGTATCTGTAGAAGATGCAAAAGATTTAGAACCAGTAGATTTATTGTGCATTGGATTTTGGTGTGATAAGGGAGATTGTGATGATTCAATGAAGCAATATCTTTCTACACTATGTAATCAAAATGTTTTCTTGTTTGGAACAGCTGGATTTGGTAAATCTAAAGAATATTTTGAGATGATTTTAAAAAATGTTCAAAGTCATTTAGATGCATCCAACTGCGTTAAAGGAACATGGATGTGCCAAGGTAAGATGCCTTTGGCAATTCGCGCAAAGTTTGAATTGAATCCCGAAATGTTGAAGAATTTTGATGAGGCTTTAAAACATCCAAATGATAAGGATATTGATAGTTTAATGAAATGTGTAAATGAAGCGTTGTGAGAGCATATCACTACGCTTTTCTTGTTGCTAGGAGTATGATGTAGCCAGAAAGAAGGAATGTGCTATGTTGAGTAAGAAAGTAGCGGACTTGTTGAATAATCAAGTTAATAAAGAATTATATTCTGCTTATTTGTATTTGGATTTCGAAAACTATTATCATGATAAAAGTTTAGAGGGTTTCGCAAATTGGTATCATGTACAAGTACAAGAAGAGATTGCACATGCTCAATTGATGATGCAATATCTTCAAGACAATGATTATAGTGTTGTTTTGGAAGCTATTAATAAGCCAAATATTCCTTTAAATGAACTAAGTGATCCGATAAAGGCAGGATTAAAACATGAACAATACGTAACTGAATTGATTCATACTTGTTACGCAGCAGCTTATGAAGAAAAAGATTTTAGAACTATGCAGTTCTTGGATTGGTTTGTCAAAGAACAAGGAGAAGAAGAAAAAAATGCTTCGGATTTAATTTCTCGATTTGAATTGTTTGGACACGATGCCAAGGGTTTGTATGATTTAGATGCAGAGTACAAAACTCGTACTTATATTGCACCAAGCATTTTATAGGCAAAAAACTAAAGCGATGATTTTGATTCATCGCTTTTTTCGTGCTTATTCTATTGTGATATATAACTTATATAATATTGACTTTACAACTGTCTTGTCAGATGTAAAGTCTGGGTGTATAATTCAAAACGGTAAAATTTTTTAAGGGAGGAAAAATTCCATGTCTTTAAAGGAAGATGTATTGAATTTAAAAAAGGAAAAAAATGCGATTATTTTAGCGCATTATTATGTAGATGGAGCTGTACAAGATGTAGCTGATTTTGTCGGAGACTCATATGCCTTGGCAAAAAAGGCTAAGAATACAGATGCAGATATTATTGTATTTGCGGGTGTTAAGTTTATGGGTGAAAGTGCTAAAATGTTAAACCCAAATAAGAAAGTTTTGATGCCAGATTTAAATGCCGATTGTCCAATGGCACATATGGCAAGTAAGGCTGTCATTAAAAAGATGAAAGAAGAATATGAAGATTTAGCAGTTGTATGTTATATCAACTCAACAGCTGAATTAAAAACAATGGCTGATATTTGTGTAACAAGTTCAAACGCAGTGAAGATTGTTCGTTCACTTCCAAATAAAAATATTTTCTTTATTCCAGACGGAAACTTAGGTGCGTATGTAAAGAAACAAGTACCTGAAAAGAATATTATCTTAAATGATGGATATTGTATTACACATAAGCGTGTGACATTAAAAGATGTTGAAAAAGCACGTAAAGAACATCCTAATGTTCCAATTATTGTGCATCCTGAGTGTGTTAATGAAGTAGTTGAAGCAACTGACTTTGCGGGAAGCACTTCAGAATTGATTCAATATACAGTGGACAATCCAAACAAAGAATTTGTGATTGGTACTGAACTTGGTGTACTTCATGAAATGCAGTTGAAATCACCAGATAAAACTTTCTATCCTTTAACAGATAAATTAATTTGTATGAATATGAAGAAGGTATCTTTAGAAAAGGTTTATGATTGTTTGTTGAATGAAACAAATGAAGTGTTTGTAGATGAAGAAGTGAAGGTTATGGCTGAAAAGTCATTAGATAGAATGTTGGAGTTGGCAAAATAATATGGAAAAGTTAGAAGCAGATATAGTTATTGTTGGAACAGGTGCAAGTGGGCTGTTTGCAGCTTTACATGTTCCTAGTGATAAAAAGGTCCTAATGTTGACAAAATCTGATGCCGAAAATAGTGATTCATTTTTAGCACAAGGTGGAATTTGTGTGTTAAGAGACAAGAATGATTTTGATTCTTTTATGGAAGATACTATGAAGGCAGGGCATTATGAAAATCGTAAAGAATCTGTTGAAATCATGATCAATTCAAGCCGTGACATTATTAATGAATTGATTGGATATGGTGTTGATTTTGCGACAAAAGATGGCAAATTAGATTATACGCGTGAAGGAGCACACTCTAAACCACGTATTTTATTCCATGAAGATATTACAGGAAAGGAAATTACATCCACTTTATTAGATGTGGTCCGCAAATTAGAGAATGTAACGATTATGGAATATGTCACAATGACAGACATTATTGAAAAGGATAATGTATGTTATGGTGTTTTGGCAAAAGATGCCAACAACAATGAAATGTGCATTGAGGCAGGTTATACAATCTTTGCGTGTGGAGGAATTGGAGGATTGTATGCTCATTCAACAAATTATCCACACTTAACAGGAGATGCCATTGCGATTGCAATCCAGCATGGTATCAAATTAGAAAATGTGGATTATGTGCAGATTCACCCAACAACTTTATATACAAAGAAAAAAGGAAGAGCCTTCCTTATTAGTGAATCGGTTCGTGGTGAAGGGGCTAAGCTTTATGGAAAAGACAGAAAACGTTTTGCGAATGAAGTGTTGCCACGTGATATTATGACACAAAAGATTCGCGAACAAATGAAGAAGGATGATATGCCTTATGTTTGGATGGATATGACTGTTTTAGGTGAAGAAGTCATCAAGAATCATTTCCCTCACATTTATGAAAAGTGTTTAGAAGAAGGATATGACTGTACAAAAGAGTGGATTCCAGTTACGCCAGCTCAGCACTATTTTATGGGTGGAATTCATGTAGATAAAGATTCGCGTACTTCTATGTCGCACTTATATGCGGTAGGAGAAACTAGCTGTAATGGAGTTCATGGGAAAAATCGCTTGGCTAGTAACTCATTACTTGAATCTTTAGTGTGGGGTAAAAGAGCCGTTGTTGATTTATTGAAAAAGGAACCGGCTTATACAAGTGATTTTGATTGTTTGGCAAATACGACTAAGTCACATCAATTATCAAATCAAGAAAAGATGTATCATGATATGGTACTTGAAGAAATAGAAAGAGAGAGACAAGCTCGTGGATAAGAATACAATGCGTTTAAATGTGGATCACTTATTGATCCAAGCTTTGCAGGAAGATATAACAAGTGAAGATGTTTCAACAAATGCAGTAATGCCTTCCTATCAATATGGGCAGGTACAATTAATCTGTAAAGAAGATGGGATTATTGCAGGTCTTGAAGTGTTTGAAAGAGTCTTTTATTTATTAGATGAAAGCATGGAAGTAAAATTTTATGTAAAAGATGGGGATGCAGTAAAAAACGGACAATTATTGGCCGAAGTTTCTGGAGATGTTCGTGTTCTTTTATCTGGTGAAAGGACGGCTTTGAATTATCTTCAAAGAATGAGTGGAATTGCCACTTATACAAATCGTGTCGTATCTTACTTAAAGGGTTCAAAGACAAAATTATTGGATACGAGAAAAACAACACCAAATATGCGTGTATTTGAAAAATATGCAGTGCGTGTTGGCGGTGGAAATAATCATAGATACAATTTATCAGATGGTGTTATGTTGAAGGATAATCATATTGCAGCGGCTGGGTCTATCACAAATGCAATTAAGATGGCAAAGAATTATGCTTCTTTTGTTCGTAAGATTGAAGTAGAAGTTGAAACTTTAGAACAAGTAAAAGAAGCGGTTGAAGCAGGTGCTGATATAATTATGTTGGATAACATGAGCGTTGAGAATATGAAAAAGGCAATCGAAATCATTGATGGAAGAGCCGAAACAGAATGTTCTGGAAATGTTACTAAAGAGAACATTGAAAAACTAACGGCATTAGGTGTTGATTATATTTCTAGTGGTGCTTTAACACATTCAGCACCAATTCTGGATTTGTCTTTAAAAAATCTGCAGGTGAAATAAATGGAAAAGGAAGCTAGACTTCAAGCCATTTATGACATGATTTCAAAAAGTGAAGGACCGGTTTCTGGAACAGCGCTTTCTAAAAAATTTAATGTTTCAAGACAAGTTATTGTGCAAGATATTGCCTTATTAAAGGCAAGAAATGTTCATATTTATGCGACACACAAAGGATATGTATGTTCACCTCAAAGAGTTCGAAGAGTATTTTCTTGTTTTCATTTGAATGATCGTATGGAAGAAGAAATGAATGCGATCGTAGATTGTGGTGGTTGTATCGAAAATGTATTTGTCAAACATGATGTATACGGTATGTTAGAAGCTAAAATGAACATTAGTTCTAGAAAACAAGTCAAGGAATTCATTGATTCTATTTCACAGAATCAGGCAAAACCTTTAACGGATCTAACGAGTGGATATCATTGTCATACGGTGAGTGCACAATCAAAAGAAGATTTAGATTCAATTGAGGAATCATTAAGAAAACTTCATATTTTACAAGAGGCCTAAGGGCCTCTTTTGTGTTAGAATAAATTTAAGAAAGTAGGGATTTTATGCAACAACCACCTAAATTTATGCCTGATAAAGAATTGAGTAAGGTTGGAGGCTCATTATGGCTATATATTATTATGCAGCTAACACTCTCTTTTTTGTTTAGCTTTGTAGCTATGCCTTTAATTATGTATTCTTTGTATTATGATTATTCTGCAATTAATGCATGTATAGAAATGTTGATATCTTTTATATCTGGAATTATCCTGTTATGGTTTATGAGTAATTCTTTTAAAAGAAGTACCAAAGATTTGAAGTTCTCGTTTAAGCCAAAAGAAATAATAGACACCATAGCTATGATGTACTTCTTAAATTATGCGATCGGTATTATTGGAGCGTTATTATCAAAATTTGGATTTCCAGATACAAGCCCAGATTTTTCATTAAGTGGAGGTTTTCTATACAATCTGTTTACTTTTATTAGTGTTGTCATACTTGCACCGATATTTGAAGAGTTGATTTTTAGAGGTATGATTTTGCAAGTGCTATCCAAATATAATAAAGTATTCGCAATTCTTGTTACTTCTTTATTGTTTGGCTTGTTACATTTGAATATGACACAGGCTGTACCAGCATTCTTTATGAGTTTAATACTATGTTATATGTGTTTAAAAACAGATAGTCTTCTCGTTACGATATTAGCTCATGCTGGAAATAATCTTCTGGCTTTGATGTTGGTATATTCAGATAACTTTGTTTTAATTACTGTTGTGATCATGGTATTTGTGATTTATGGTCTCATTACAATAATATTAAAATCAAAGGAAGTGAATGCATTTATTAAAGAGGAGAAGACAAATGAGAATTGGTATGCAAGATTCTTTAAGCAAATTCCTAACCTTTTATATTTAATATTTACGATTCTTTGGATTATCATTTCATTATTCATGAATATGTTTTAAAAAAGAGGACATCTCCTATATTGGAAATGTCCTTTATTTGTTATCTTTCTTTAATTCATCAAACTTTTGTTTCATTGTAGAATTATTTCGTGTTAAACGCTTGATTGTAAGATCCTCTGCTTTATTATTAGCCAATTGCAATTGTCTTTCACTTGATAACAGCGCTTCTTTTGTCTTTTGAAGATGTGAAATTGTTTTATCGATTTCATCGATAGCTTTTGCGAATTTATCCGATGCAATCCTATAATTTCTAGAGAATTTTTCTTTGAAATCATTCATGTTCTCTTCAAAGTGTGTAATATCAATATTTTGATTACGCATCAACTGCAATTCATTTTTATACTGCATAGAATTGAATGCGGCATTTCTTAAAATGGTGATCATAGGAATAAAGAATTGTGGACGAATTACGTACATCTTTGGATAGCGATGCGATTTATCAACAATACCCGTGTTATACAATTCATTTTCTGGCTCTAACATAGAAACAAGAACGGCATATTCACAATTTTTTTCATTACGATCCTTATCTAATTCCTTTAAGAAATCTTCATTCTTATGTTTTGTAGCTGTTTTATCATTCTCGTTTTTCATTTCAAACATAATTGAAATGATTTCTACACCATTCTCATCTAATTCACGATAGATATAGTCACCCTTAGATCCTGTACGAGCATCATTATCTTTTTCAAAGTATGCATTTTGAAAACCAGTCGCACGAAGCTTATTGAATTCGATTTCACAATGCTGTTCTAAAGATTCCCCAATCATTTTAGTGGATTGTTTCAATTTGAAATCTTTATAGTAAGCAATCTGTTCATCTTTGGTCTGTAGTAAAGTATCATATTTTTCCTGCAAACTCTTTTCTTGAAGCTGATATTTCATTTTATCCTGTTCAATTTGATTTTGTAGGTCTTGTTTAATGCTCTTTACGTTCAATTCGTTTTCAACCTTGGCTTTATCCATATCTTGTTTTAAAGACTGGATTTCAAGGTTCTTTTCATTTAACTGAGATTGGTAAGTATTTTCAAGGTTTGCCTTTAATACCTTTTCATTATTTGAAATGTTACTCTTTAAAGCTTGAATTTCATTTTCCTTTGCCTGCAGCTGTAATTTATATTTTTGTTCAGTCTTAGATTCATTGATTTTATTCTGTGAAAGAATCTGTTCTAATTTGGCATTGAGTTTAGATATTTCTAAATCTTTTTGATTTAATTGCTCCTGATATTCTTTTTGTGTTTCAGTTTTTGTTAACTGCGTACTTGCTTCTAGCTTTTCTTTTAATGAAATGACTTCTTGTTCTTTATCATTTTGTTTTTGATTAAAATCCGATTGTAGCTGTTTGATTTCAAGCTCTTTCTTATTTAATTGCTCTTGATAAGCCTTTTCGGTTTCACTCTTGATAATTTGTTCAGTAGACTTTAATTGTTCTTTTAAAGAAATGATTTCTTGTTCTTTATTTGCCTGAAGCTCTTTGATTTCTAAAGTTTTCTGGCTTAATTTAGATTCATATTCTTTTTCTAATTTAGATTGAATGATTTGATTTGAATTCTTTTCTCTTTCTTTTAATTCCTTTTCAAATTCTTCATTACGAACTTGTTGTAAGATTTCATGATATTGACTCTCATCAACTTGGAATACAGTTCCACAATTAGGACATTTTATTTGACTCATAGGCTACCTCCATATTATTTGTATTATAATCATTAAATTGACAGTATTCATGTCTAAAACTAAATTAATTATAATATTTAAAAAAAATCAAAAAAAGACTTGCATAATATAAAATCACATGGTATATTTAATAGGCATTCAGCGAATGGGCCTGTAGCTCAGGTGGTTAGAGCGCACCCCTGATAAGGGTGAGGTCGTTGGTTCAAGTCCATTCAGGCCCACCATTTGCTGAAGATATGGGGTGTTAGCTCAGCTGGGAGAGCACCTGCCTTGCACGCAGGGGGTCATCGGTTCGATCCCGATACGCTCCACCAATTTTAAAAAGTAAGTCATCTTCGGATGGCTTTTTTTCTATATAAAGAGGACGATTATGTTTATACAATATTATGATTCACCATTGGGTAAAATGTTATTGGCTGCTGATGAAATTGGATTGATTGGCGTTTGGTTTGAAAATCAAAAATATTATGCGAATGGTTTAAAAGAACCAATTGAAGAAGAAACGGCTGTATTAAAAGAAACAAAAGAATGGTTAAATCTTTATTTTAAAGGTAAAGAGCCAAAGGCTTTGCCTAAGATGCATTTAATTGGAACACAGTTTCAAAAGAAAGTTTGGCAACTTCTTCTTAAAATACCCTATGGTAAAACTATGACATATAAGGACATCGCAAGAATGATTTCACCAACAATGTCAGCACAAGCAGTGGGAAGTGCTGTGGGACATAATAAGATATCAATTTTGATTCCTTGCCATAGAGTGATTGGTTCCAATAATAGTTTAACTGGATATGCAGGTGGAATTGAGAAGAAAGAAAAATTATTAGAAATTGAAGGTATACATGGGTAATGCGTACCTTTTTTTGATGAATGTAAAACATAGGCTTGAATTTGCTGAAAATAAATGTAAGAAAATGCTTGCATAAATGAAAATGTGGTGATATTATAAACGCACAAAACACAAGGAAATGGAGTAGTAAAAGGAAAGTCTTTGTTAGAGAGTTGTCGGTTGGTGCAAGACATGAAAGATTAAACTTTGAACTTACCATGGAGTGGTCAGGTTGATAAGACTTGAACGTATGCTTAACGTTAATGAAGCAGGATGTGATAGCATCTGAAATGAGTGCATTCTTAAATGAATGAAGAAGAGTGGTACCGCGGAAGTATTGTAATTCTAACCTTTCGTCTCTTCTGTCTAACAGGCAGCAAGAAACGATTGGTTTTTTTGTTAGCTTGTTGTGCACGCTATAGGAGGAAAAGTATGAAAGCACAAAAAGTTGGAAAAATGGCGATATTTTCAGTAGGCGCCGTATTATTCTCAGCACATGCTGGAGGTGGATTTGCCACAGGAAATCAGGCAAATACATATTATGTAGGTTTAGGATGGACTGGTATTGTGAGTGCCATAATAGCTATGTTGCTATTGATATTGACAATGCGAGAAGCCATGGTGATGTATAACCAGAGAAATTTGACAAGCGCAAAGGAATTGTTTGAAAACTTATATCATCCATTTGATAAGTTGGAAATCTTATTTGAGATCTTCTTTAATATCATGGTTTTGATGGCTGTTGCAGCAGCTATTAGTGGAGCTGCAAGTGCATTGCAACAATACTTTGGATTTAATTATTATGCTTGTGTTGTTGCGGTTGGAATCGTTGTTCTTTGCTTAACCATTTTTGGCGCAAGTGTTGTAAGAATGGCAAGTACATATATGGGTATGGCTATCTTAGTAACAGCTATTGTTATTTATGGTATGGGAATTATGAAAGGTCAAAATATTGGAGCTATTTTAGCAAATGACTTTACTGTAAATGGTTTTATGAATATGCCTAAAGCTATCTTAAATGCATTTACATATGCAGGCTTTCAATGTGTGACATTACCAACAATCGTTGCTTGTGGAGCTATCTTACCAGATCGTAATTCTTGTTCAAAAGCAATGTGGATCTCATTTGTGATGAATGCTGTCGCATTAGTATTAAGTGTATTGATGTTAATTTCTTGGAAGGGTGTTTATGGAGAAACAACTCTACCTACATTGACAAGTTTAAATGCAATGAATGCCAACTGGATGGTTGTTGTATGTGGTATTTGTTTATTACTTTGCTTAATTTCTACAGCAGTAACAACAACATTCGGATTTGTGGCTCGCTTTGAAAATATTCGTGTTTTAAAGAATGTAGAAAATCCAGTAAAGAAAAGAATCATTGTATCTGCATTTATTATTGTAGTATCTATGACGATTTCAATGGCTGGATTAACAAATATTATTAAATATGGATATGGTTATTGTGGATATTTAGCTATCGCAATCATCATTGTTCCATTCTTAACGGTCGGTGTATACAAGAATTATCATACAGAAAATGTTGAAGTAAAAGAAGGAGTAGAAGTTTATGAAAACAATTGAAATGTCTAATTATTCAGTCGGAGAAAGTTGTTACAACGAAATCCCAAGTGTATGTGAAAAATACAATGTTAAAAAGGTTGTATTGATTGGTGGTAAAAGAGCTTTGGCAGCTGCTGAGCCAAGAATTCGTGAAGCCATTAAAGAGACTGATATTATTATTACAGATTCAATTGTATATGGTGTTGATAGCACAATGACAAACGTTCATAAATTGACTTCAAATCCAAACGTACAAGAAGCCGATGTTATCTTTGCGATTGGTGGAGGAAAAGCTATCGATACTTGTAAAACTGCATCCATTGAAATGGATGACAAAATGGTCTTCTCATTTCCAACAATCTGTTCAAACTGTTCGGCCGCTACAGCTATTGCCGTAGTCTATGATGATAATGGAGCGTTGGACCACTATTCATATCCGCATTGTCCAGCACATATCTTTATCAATCCAGATGTTATCGCAAAAGCACCAAGCGAATATTTCTGGGCAGGAATTGGGGATGCCTTGTCTAAACAATGTGAAGTTGAATTCGCAACGCAAGGAAAGACTCTAGATCATACAGCTACAATGGGTTTGGCATTAGCTAAAACTTGTACAGAACCATTATTGAAATATGGTAAACAAGGTATGGAAGATTGTAAAAATGATACAAATTCAGCTGCAATCGAAGCCATCGCCTTGGATATTGTTGTATCTACTGGATACGTTTCAAACTTAACGAACCAACCAGAATATTATTATAATTCAAGCATTGCACATGCCTTCTATAATGGAAGCTGCTCAATTGCACGTAACGGACACCATTTACATGGTGAAGTAGTATCCTTTGGTGTATTAGTATTGTATGCATATGCCAAAGACGAAGAAAACTTAATGAAAATGGCAAAATTCAATAAATCAATCGGCTTACCAGTGACTTTAGCGGATATGGATTTGAATGAAAGCCATTTAGAAGCTTTGACCCAAGCAGCTACAAAAACCAATGAGTGGAAAAATGCACCTTTCCCATTCACAAAAGAAGAATTTATTGCGGCTATTAAAAAAGCAGATGCGGTAGGTCAAAGTTTATAAGAGATCGAGAAATCGATCTTTTTTTTCGGTTTTAATGTTATTTTCACATGGAAAAATTAGAATTAAGGTGTATGTGAAATTTTGTGATTTGTAGGTCAATTTGATAGCTGTGTTATAATTAGTGATGTAGGTGATAAAATGTTACTGTTTTTTAAGAGTTTACCAAGACTAGTGCGTAATGCCAATAAAGATATGCATCGTCATTTCTCAATGACTTTTTCTTCCATTGTATCGATTGGCATTGCTTTATTGATGGCCTTGTTTATATTTGTGATTTACGTGAATGTCGGAGGATTTACCAATCAAATTGAAAATGAATTTATGATTCAAGTTTCTTTAAATCCAACACTAGAAGATGAAGAAATTAGTGAATTAGCTGATTCGATTGCTTCTACGTCTTCTGTAAAGAAAGTCACATATTCAAGTAAAGATGATGAACTGGATGCGTTGATCAAAGAAAACGGACCTATGTTTAAACAATATAAAGGGAAGGATAAAAATCCTTTATATGATGTTTTAAATGTGGAATTAAAAGATAATACGAAAATTTCAAAGGTGACAAAAAAAATTTCTAAGATGGATGGTGTCGTTAAGGCTACCTATGGAGGTAGTGCAATCAATACGATGATTCAATTGTTTAAGAATATCCGTGTATGGGGAAGTGTCTTTGTAGGACTTATGGTGTTGATTGCCGTATTCTTGATTCGAAATACGATTAAAATGACGATTTTAGTACGTAAAGATGAGATTGCGATCATGCGAACAGTTGGGGCCTATAATTGGTACATCTCTTTTCCATTTGTATTAGAAGGAATTTTTATTGGATTTTGGGGTGCTTTAGGCCCTGTTTTGATTTGTATATTTGGATATACAGGTTTATACCATGTATTGAATGGTATGTTTTTTAGCAATATGATGACAATGTTAAAACCATATCCATTCGTACTTTGGACTTCTGGTGGCATTCTTTTGATTGGAATGGTTGTAGGAATGCTAGGAAGTTATTTGGCAGTTAGAAAATATTTGAGGTGGACACGATGATAAAATATAGAGCTGGTGCAGGTTTTTTAAGCTTAGCTATGGCCTGCTCATTGATTATGCCTGTTTCAGCCGAAGACTATTCGGATACAGAAACTTGGTATGCCAAGTGTAGCCAAGCGCAAACTTCTCAATCGGGAGTAAAAGCTTGTCAAGGATTTCAGGAATATCAAAAGAATCGTAAACAAAATCTTCAAGATAGTATTAATTCTTATAATTCAAGCATAGCTTCTTTGCAGAGTGATACTTCAAAAATGGAGAAGCTAGCAAAGGAACAAAAAGAATTGGTTACAAATTTACAAACACAAATTAGTGAAAAAGAAAAATCGATTGAGATGATTGAAAAGAATATTGAAGAGCTTGAAACGAAAATCAAGGCTAAGGAAGCGGAAATCGAAGCTTGGAATGAACAAATTGAAACGCGAATGAAAAATGAACAAACAACGATTGGTACAAATATGATTATTGATTTGATTATGGGATCGGATAGTTTGAGTGATATGCTTCGTCGTATTTCAGGTGTCGAAAGAATTACCGAAGATGATCAGTCGCAAATTAAAAAGTTAAATAAATTAAAGAAAGAACTTGTTTTGCAGCAAGATGAACAAAAGCGTTTGGATGCAGACGCAAAAAGTCAAAAGGCAGAATTAGAAAACCAAAAGAAACAAGCAAGTGAATTAGAGGAATCTTATAACAAGCTAGTTGAAGAATATCAGAAACAAATCGCTCAGTTAGAAGCGGAAAAAAGATCTGCACAAGTAGATATGAGTTCGATTCGTGATTTTGTGATTTCAACAAGCTTCTCTGGTACCATTGAATCGGTTTCAGGCTTTATACAACCCGTACAAGGAGGAAGTAAAAGTGCTGGTACATGGGCTTATGCTAGTGGTGGGCTTCATTTAGGTCTAGATTGGGCAGCTCCTGTAGGGACGGCTGTTGTAGCTCCAGCAAGTGGTGTTATTTTATATGCCGCAGCTCCAGTAGGAAGTAATAGTGGTTATTTAGGTAACTGGACTGGTTATCCTGCCGGTGGAGGAAATACAATTCAAATGTTATGTAATGTGAATGGTACATTATATGCCGTAAGTTTCTTCCATTTATCGCAAAGCATTTATGTAAGTGCAGGACAGAGTGTTTCACAAGGACAAACAATCGCATTATCTGGAAATTCAGGAAATTCAAGTGGAGCACATACACATATTGAAGTTTATAATCTAGGATCGATGTCTGTTAGTGATGCGGTAGCTCGTTTTAGTGCCGGAGCTGATTTTGCGTGGGGAACAGGATGGTCTGGAGGAAGTACTTGTGAAGCAGGAAGTGCAGCACCATGTCGAGAAAGACCAGAAAAGTTCTTTAGTTAGGAGGAACATTATGATTGATTTAAAAGATGTTTCAAAAGCATATCCCAATGGGGTACATGCTTTAAATCATGTAAATTTACATATTGATAAAGGTGAATTTGTGTATGTGATTGGAGCTACTGGTTCAGGGAAGTCAACATTGATCAAAGTGTTAAATGGCGAAATTGTTCCAGATGAAGGAACTGTTATTGTAGGGGGAGTCAATGTAGGTGCATTGAAACATAGAAAAGTTCCATACTACAGACGTAATGTTGGGTGTGTTTTCCAAGATTATCGTTTATTACCTAAGCTAACTGTTTATGAAAATATTGCGTTTGCTCTAGAAGTTGTGGGTATGCCACGTAAACAAATTCGAAAACGTGTCATGGAAGTCTTAGATCTTGTAGATTTGAAAGAAAAAGCCAGAAGCTATCCAGATGAATTATCTGGTGGACAACAACAGCGTGTCACAATTGGGCGTGCCATCGCAAATAAGCCAATGGTTTTGATCGCGGATGAGCCTACAGGAAATCTAGATCCAGAAAAAAGTTTAGAAATCATTACTTTGCTTGAAAAAATCAATAAAAAACTTGATACGACGATTATGATGGTTACACATGATAAAGTTTTGGTAGACCGTTTTAAAAAGCGTACGATTATGCTCGATAAAGGATATGTGATTCACGATTCGAATAGAGGTGGGTATAAGAGTCTATGAAAGGGTTAAGAACTTTTTTATATGAACTTAAATATGCCTTTTTACAAATGAAAAGACATATCATGTTATGTTTTTCCGCCATTAGTGCAATTGGTATTACGTTGCTATTAATTGGAGCTGTTCTAATTATAGGACTTCATGTGAATTATTTTTCGAATGATGTACAAAAAGATTTAAGCATTCATGTCATATTAAATGAGGATATAAAGGATGAAGCTTCTATGCAAGATATAAATGATAAAATCTCCAAATTAAAAAATGTGGATAAAGTTGAATTTTCATCCAAAGACAATGAATTGGAATTGATGATCAAAGAAAAAGGTTCGGCTTTTAAAGCATATAGAGGAGATTCGAATCCTTTGTCAAATGCGTTCTTTGTTTATCTAAAGGATGCTTCTAACATTCGTAAAACAAGTGCACAAATCAAGAAAATCGATGGCGTAGCGAGTACAGCTTTTGGTGGAGATAGTGTCACTTCTTTAGTTGAAATGTTGAATATGATTCAAAAAATTGGTTTGGGCCTTGTTGCATTGTTGGTCATATTATCCTTATATTTGATCTATAATACGATTCGCACAACAATTGATTCAAGGCAAGATGAAATCATGATCATGCGAACTGTAGGTGCTACAAATGGCTTTATTAGTAATCCGTTTATTGTAGAAGGAATCTTAATTGGATTACTTGGAGCTGTAATTCCGTATTTAATTGTTCATTTTGGATATGAAAAGCTATATACAAGTCTAGGTGGACAATTATTTACACCGATGTTTGCCATGTTTAAACCAAACACAATCCGTTTTCAAGTAGGATTCTCTATCATTCTTGCGGGTGTTTTGATTGGTGGCTTTGCCTCTTTGCTTGCGGCAAGAAAATATTTAAAAATGAAACGATAAAAACCATTGCAGAATAAAAAATTGTTTCGTATACTTTTTGTATAGAATTATTGGGGCGAATGATTCGTCCCATTTTGTTTTAGAGTAGGATGAGTTTATGAGTAAAAAGAGTCAGAAATTATTAATCATATTATTATGCGTCGTATGTTTTGGTGCTGGTGTTAGTGTACCTGTTGTTTTAAATAAAACAACATCAGCCGATAGTAAAGAACGCGAAAAATTTGATACGATCTATTCTATTTTGAATTCGGATTGGTATTATTCAAATAAAGTGAAAAATTTAGATTCCAAATTAATGGAACAAGCCATTACAGGAATGACTACATTGGATAAGGATATTCATACAAACTATTTTAATTTGGAACAGGCCAAAGCCTTCTCAAGCAGTCTTGAAGGAAGCAATGTTGGATTGGGAATTTCCTTTTATTTAAATGAGAATAAAAATTTTGTAGTATCCAATGTATATATTAATTCAACGGCAGATAATAAGGGCTTAAAACCCAATGATGAAATTATTTCATTAGATGATTTAAAATGTAGTGAAAATGATTCGGATACAATCATTAAATATATTAAGGCGCATGAAGGTAAGAGCGTAAAGACAAAATATCTTCGTGATGGAAAAGAATATACTACAAATTTAATTCCTGGTACTTTTGATTCAACAGTTGTATGCAATATATATGAAGGATATGGAGAAATTATTTTATCGAGTTTCTCAGAAAATAGTGGAAAAGATTTCTCAAAAGCATTGACTCGTCTGCAAGATGCAGGTATCAAGAAATTAGTATTGGATCTACGTAATAATGGTGGTGGCTATTTAAATGCTGCATTAGAAATTTCAAGTTCTTTGATTCCAAAAAAGTCAGTTGTATTTACAGAAAAAGATAAGAATGGAAAAGTGACCAAACAAAAGACAAAAGATGAATTCAATCAGGTAAAGATGGACAAAATCGTTGTTTTACAAAATGAAAATACGGCAAGTGCATCGGAAGTGTTGATTGGTGCTTTAAAAGATAATCTTGGGGATAAAGTAACTACAGTTGGTACAACATCCTATGGTAAAGGTACAGAACAAGTGACGGTACCATTCTCGGATGGAACAAGTTTTAAATATACAATAGCGCATTGGTATACACCAAATGGAACAAGTATTAATAAAAAAGGATTTAAACCAGATATTGAAGTCGAGCTTGGTGAAGCTAAGACAACATCCTATTACAAATTCAAGAAAAAGGATGTTATTAAAAAAGATAGTGTGGATGATAATGCCAAAGCTCTTCAAGTGTATCTACAGTATTTAGGATATAATGTTGATCGAACAGATACATATTTTTCGAATACGAGTTCTCAAGGTTTGGCAAATTTTCAACAGGATCATGGCTTAGAAGTAACAGGGGATTGTGACAAAACAACGTGGGATCTTTTGGTGGAAAAAGTATTGTTGAAGATAAATGAAACACCTAGCGATGATGTACAAAGACAAAAAGCAATCGAAGAGGCTCAAAAGTAGGTATAAGCCTACTTTTTGTATATAATGAAGAAGAAGGATGTGAAGCTATGAAAGATCAGTTTGAATTAGTGTCTGAATATAAACCGAGTGGAGATCAGCCAGAAGCGATTAAAGAATTGGTTTCTGGTTTAAAAGAAGATAAAAAGTTTCAAGTATTGTTAGGAGCTACAGGAACTGGAAAAACATTTACCATCTCAAATGTGATTGCTCAAGTCAATCGACCAACCTTGGTGTTTGCACATAATAAAACTTTGGCAGGACAATTATATTCGGAATTTAAAGAATTCTTTCCACACAATCGCGTGGAATATTTTGTATCTTATTTTGATTATTATCAGCCGGAAGCTTATTTGCCAAAAACGGATACGTATATTGATAAAAATACAAAGACCAATGAAGAATTGGATATGCTTAGAATGGCAGCTGTAAATAGTGTCTTAGAAAGAAGAGATACGATTATTGTAGCAAGTGTTGCCTCTATTTATGGTGCAAGCAATCCAGAACAATATCGTCATATGATTTTTACTTTGCGAACTGGACAAATCATAGAAAGAAATGAATTGATGTTGGCATTGGTCCATCAACAATATAAGCGTAATGATACAGATCCATTAAGAGGAACTTTTAGAGTGCGTGGCGATGTCATTGAAATCACACCTGGACATACAGATCGTTACTTGATTCGAATTGAAATGTTTGATGATGAAGTGGAAAGAATATGTGAAGTGGATCCAGTGACAGGACATGTCAATCAGTCTTATCAGTTATATATTATATATCCAGCTAACGGCTATGCGACAAGTATGGATATCATCAATCATGCAGCAGATACCATTCAAGAAGAATTGGATGAAAGATTAGCCTACTTTGATGAGCAGGGTAAACCATTAGAAAAAGAACGTTTAGAACAACGATGTCGCTATGATATAGAGGCCTTAAGGGAGTTTGGTGTATGCCCAGGCATTGAAAACTATTCAAGGCATATTGATGGCAGAAAACCAGGTGAAAGGCCTTATACATTGTTTGACTATTTCCCAGACGATTTTTTACTTGTAGTAGATGAAAGCCATGTTTCGTTACCACAAATTCGAGGTATGTATAATGGAGATCGTGCAAGAAAACAAGTATTAGTGGATTATGGATTTAGACTTCCAAGTGCTTTGGATAATCGTCCTTTGCGTTTTAATGAATTTGAAGGATTGATTAAAAATGCCATCTTTGTATCTGCAACACCGGGTGATTACGAATTGGATCAAACGCATGGAGAAATTGTTGAACAAATCATTCGTCCAACAGGATTATTAGATCCTGAAGTCGAAGTGCGTCCTATTGAAGGGCAGATTGATGATTTGGTAGATGAAATCAAGGAGCGTATTGAAAGACATGAAAGAACATTGATCACGACATTGACGGTTCGTATGGCAGAGGATTTAACTTCATATTTAAAGAATATGGATTTAAAGGTAGCATGGCTACACCATGAAGTTACAACGATCGAACGTACTGAGATCATTCATGATTTACGACAAGGTAAATATGATGTACTTGTAGGTATCAACTTATTAAGAGAAGGTTTGGATATTCCGGAAGTCAGCTTGATTGCGATATTAGATGCGGATAAAGAAGGTTTCTTAAGATCAAGACGATCATTGATTCAGATTATTGGGCGTGCAGCACGTAATGCCCAAGGTAAAGTTATTATGTATGCCGACAAAATTACAGAAAGTATGCAGGAAGCCATAGATGAAACCGCAAGACGTAGATCGATTCAAATGGAATATAATGAAAAACATGGAATTGTTCCAAAGACAATTATTAAACCAATCCATGATGTCGTTCGTTCTAAAGAAACAAAGGAAATGGCGGCTAAGTATTTGAAGAAGAAAAAGTTGCCGGCAAAACAAAAGGAAAAGATGATCAAAGAATTGGAGCAGGAAATGAAAGAGGCAGCTCGTACTTTAGATTTCGAAAGAGCAGCACAATTAAGAGATATCTTATTTGAAATGAAAGGTGAAAAATAACGTGATTCAAAAAAAGAATGGAATTGTCGTAGTAGGTGCGATTTTTGTGGATATTAAAGGCTTTCCACAAGATATATATGTTCCTGATGGGAGAAATGCAGGATATATTGAGTATATTCATGGTGGTGTAGCACGAAATGTTGTAGAAGATATTGCGAATTTAGGTTTAAACTCAACCTTTGTTAGTATTGTTGATAATACGGCATTAGGAGAAGATGTTAAACAGAGATTGCAAAATCGAAATGTGAATACAGATTATATGAAATCTATCGAAAACGGTATGGGTACATGGCTAGCTGTTTTTGATCATAATGGAGAATTAGCGGGTTCAATATCTCATCGCCCGAATTTAATGCCGATCTATTCGATTTTAGAAGAAAATGGAGACGCAATTATTGAAAATAGCGATTCTGTGGTGGCTGAAATAGATATGGACGAGGAAATTGTTGAAAAAGTTGTTTATTTATGTCAAAAACATAATAAAAAATTATTTGGTGTTGTCAGCAATATGAATATTGCGATTGAAAGAAAAGATCTTTTGAAGCAATTTGACTGTTTGATCTGTAATCAATTAGAATCGAGTATTCTTTTTTCAAGAGATTTTAAAGAGATATCAGCAGAAGAATTAAGTCATACATTGATTGATGAACTGCAGCAATCCGAATTTAACTCTTTGATTGTAACACTTGGTGAAGCGGGATCTTTATATGTGAAAAACAATGGTGAAAGCGGCTTTTGTCAGGCTCGTCAAATCGAGGTAAAGGATACAACAGGAGCAGGAGATGCATTTTGTGCTGGGACAAGTGCTGGGCTAACTTATGGTAAGAGTATGCTTGAGGCTATGAAGATAGGTAGTCATTTAGCTAGTTCTGTCATAGCTTCGTGTGAAAATGTATGTCCTTGTTTTTCGCAAGATAAATTTGATATTGTGAAAAAATGAACAAATTAGTTGCATGATGAAAGATTATGTGCTATTTTATTCATGAACATAGATTCAATGAGTTCTTCGGGGCAGGGTGCAATTCCCTACCGGCGGTAAAAGTCCGCGACCCACGCAAGTGGCTGACTTGGTGTGATTCCAAGACCGACAGTATAGTCTGGATGGTAGAAGACACAAAAGTATTTTTTGTATTTTTTTAGACCCCGAGAAGATTTTTCTTGGGGTTTTCCTTTTGGAAGAGCTTATCCGAATCAAAAGGAGGTAAAAAGATGAAAAAATGGAATGTTCAAACAATTGTATTAACGGCGATGCTTGCAGGTCTTGCAGGAGCTTTGATGTCACTGGAATTTTCTTTACCAATGATGCCACCGTTCTACAAGATTGATTTTAGTGATGTACCAAGTATTATTGCCCTATTTAGTTTAGGGCCTGTGTCAGCTGCTTTGGTTGAAGTCATTAAATTAGTTGTAAAAGTTGTGACAGTAGGAACAAATACAGCTTATGTAGGTGAACTCGCAAATCTTTTAGGTATTGCCCTGTTTATTTTACCAACATGGTTTGTGTACAAGAAGATGAATAAAACAAGAAAAGCTGTTATTGTTTCTTTAGTAGTTGGAATTCTAATTCGTACCGTATTCGCATGTTTCTGTAATGCATGTATTACTTTGCCATTATATGCAAAGGCCATGGGTATGCCACTTGATTCTGTTGTGCAAATGGTGGGTTCTGTAAATCCAAGTATTAAAGATTTAACTTCATTTATTGCACTTGCGACAATTCCATTTAACTTGATCAAAATCTCAGCTAACTACATCATTGGATATTTTTTGATGGAAAGATTGGCAGCCATTCGTCCAAGCTTTAAATTTATCTACGAGGCAAAATAAGTATGATTTGTAAGTATCAAGAATTAACGCGTTTAGAAATGGAACAAGTTGATCGAGAAAACACAATTGTTTTGATTCCATTAGGCGCATTAGAACAACATGGAAATCAAGCACCACTTGGTACGGATACACTCATTGCCGGTGCAATGTGTGACTATATTGAAAAAGAGTTAAAGAACGAGGACATAAATTTAGTATTGTTTCCAGTTATTCCTGTCGGATTGAGTACAGAACATAAAGACTTTTGTGGATCCATTACTTTTAAACCTATGACTTACTATCATATGTTGTATGACATATGTGAAAGTCTAGCGCATCATGGATTTAAAAAGCTGGCTTTTCTTGTATGTCATGGAGGCAATACACCGATTGCCAATTTAATTTCTAGAGAAGTAAGAAGTGATTTTAAAGTGTATCCATTTGTATTGAACTCAGGAGCCTTTGATCATCCAGATGTAAAGGCAACGATTTCTAAAGGGAATACATTTGATTTTCATGGTGGAGAAATGGAAACTTCTATGGTTATGGCGATTGACGAAAGTTTAGTTAAATTAGAAACTAGTGAAAAGGGTATTCCTAAAAATACGGCCATGAAAGCACATTTATCTTGGCTAGCTACAGATTGGGTAACTGAACAAGGAAAGCCCATTGGGATTGGTGGAGATCCTAGAGGGGCCACTAAGGAAAAGGGAAAAATTATATTAACGATTAGTGCTCGTGAAATTGTTAAGGATTTGATTTTAATTCGTGACTTTAAAGAATAATAATTTGAAATGGTTTACATTTGATTAAAACGAGATCACTATTTATAATTATAAGTATGATAAAAGTAGCCATATTAGAATATGAAAAAGAAACTAAGGACATCGTTTTTCAATTATCTAAATTGTTTATGCATGAGGATTGGTGTTTTCGTCATTACTTAAAGGCGAGTGATCTTGCGAAACGAATGAAGGAAGAAGACTATCAATTGTTTGTGTTTGATGAAATGTTTAAGACGAGTCGAATTGAAAGTGTATTTGTACATGATAATCCCAATGCGATTGTGATTTATGTGTGCGAAAATCCCATTAAAACGCGTGGTGATGATGAAAGAAGTCGTGTGTTTTATATATCAAAGGATAATATCGCAGTTGATATTTCGGCTTATGATCAAATGATTCGTTCACAGTGTATTCAAAGTCATGTATATGAATTTAATTATGATGGGGTTCGTATGAATCTTGCGTATGAAGATATTTATTATTTGGAAAAGAATGAAAAGATGGTGTATTTCTATACGAAAAAAGGCGTTTTTCATAAGCGTGATAGTATGAATGCACTTGAAGAAATTTTTAAAGAGTTTGGCTTTTTACGTGTACACGTGTCGTATATTGTGAATTCCAAATATATTGTGGCTTGGTACAAAGATGAAGTTGAATTAATAAACAAAGTTTTAATTCCGGTTTCGAGAGGAAAAAAACGAAAAATATCGATGAAGTAACCGGTTTTACCAGCTAAAAGGCAAGTTTTACCACTTGCCTTTTCTTTTTGTTTTTCTTGTATATAATGAAAGTGTAAAGAGAAGTAAGAGCAGAGAAAACTTCTCTTAAGACAAAAAGAGAGCGGTGAGAAGATGACAATAACATAGAGTTGAAACGGAATGTTTTAACTATAAAAAGTTGAAGCTATGGAGAGAAGGCTCCAAAAGTTAAGCTAGAAGAATTCTAGAAAAAACATTCAATGGAACTTAACAGGAAAAGGAAATAGGATTTAGATAAAGGGTTTTTATCGAGTGAATAATCACAAAAAGGATAGAGTACTTGAAATGTTAAGAATATCATCCAATCTAAGTCATGGAACTTAAAGATACTCATATATGGTCATACTTGAGAAAATGCTTAAGGAAAATGAATAGAATAAAATCATAATGTGGATGATACAAAAATTGGATAAGGTAGAAAAGTTATCCGGTTAAAAAAAGTGAATAAATAAATCAGAGCAGATGGAATGTCTGCTCTAATTTTTGTATAATGGTCTCGGTGAGAAAGATATGGAAATTGATTATTATAAAAATCCATTCGCATCCAAAAGAATGAATGTGATTGCGCGAAATGGAGTTGTTTGCACGGGAAATAATTTGGCTACGCAAGCTGGTTTAAGAATGCTTTTACAAGGCGGAAATGCCGTAGATGCAGCTATCGCAACAGCTGCTTGTTTAACCGTTGTAGAACCTTGTTCAAATGGTTTAGGATCGGATGGCTTTGCGATTGTGTGGATGAAAGATAAGATGTATGGAATGAATAGTTCAGGCCATTCTCCTTATGCGATTTCAGCAGATCAAATAGATGAAATCCCAAAACGAGGATGGATACCGGTAACGGTTCCTGGAGCTGTAAAAGGATGGAAAGCATTGAGCAAAAGATTTGGTTCTTTACCATTTAAAAAATTATTAGAGCCCGCTATTGATTATGCAAAAAATGGATATCCGGTAAGTGCAGAGATTGCTCGTATGTGGAAAAAAGCATTAAATGCGATTCCAAATAGTGAAGAGTTTAAGGGCTGGTATGAAACTTTTACTTTTGATGGAAAAACACCAGAACCAGGACAGATGATTTGTATGCCAAAACTTGCAGATGCACTTGAAAAGATTGCCGATACAAATACAGATGCTTTATACTATGGAGAATTGGCAAGTCGCATTGATGAGGAATCAAGAAAATTTGGTGGATTTTTGCGTAAGAAAGATTTAGAAGATCACAAGGTGGAATGGGTCGATCCAATTCATGTGAATTATCATGGCTATCAAGTTTGGGAATTACCTCCAAATGGACAGGGAATTGTGGCTTTAATGGCTTTGAATATTTTAAATAATTTTCAATTTAAAACTAGAGATGTAGATTGTATTCATACACAGATGGAAGCTTTAAAAATGGCTTTTGCGGATGCCAAAGAATATGTGACAGATCCAAAATGTATGGAAATGCCTGTTCGTGATTTGATAAGCGTTGATTATGGTAAACAAAGAGCCAAACAAATTGAATATAGAGCTTTACCGCCTCGTAAAGATAAACCACATGGTTCAGGTACAGTTTATTTATGCACGGCAGATAAAGATGGCAATATGGTTTCTTATATACAATCAAATTATATGGGATTTGGCAGCGGTATTGTCGTAGATGGAGTTTCCTTACAAAATCGTGGGTATGATTTTAGTTTAGATCCAACTCATGTGAATTATTTGATGCCACATAAAAAGACATATCATACAATTATTCCTGGTTTTTTGACAAAAGATAATAAGCCGATAGGCCCATTTGGAGTAATGGGAGGTTATATGCAACCTCAGGGTCATATGCAAGTTGTCACAAACATGATTGATTTTCATTTAAATCCACAGATGGCCTTGGATGCCAAACGATTTCAGTGGATAGAAAATAAGAAGTTTATTTTAGAGCCTGGATTTGATGAGAATATAATTTCTGAACTAAAAAAACGGGGCCATGAAATCGAAATTGAAGAAGAATTAGCTATGTTTGGCCGTGGACAAATCATAGTTCGACTTGAAAATGGAGTCTATATTGCAGGTTGTGAGTCAAGGACGGATAGTAATATTGCTTGTTATTAAAATTATGTGATAAAATCATAGTAAATAGAAAAGTTGAGGAACTAAATATGAAGCTTTTAGCTACAGATTATGATGGTACATTGCGTTATGCACAGGATGTAATGCCAGAAGATTTAAAATCGATTGAAGAATGGAAAAATAAGGGGAATAAATTCGTAATCGTTACGGGTCGTTCTAAAGAATCAATTGATGCGCAAATTAAATTATTTAATTTGCCATGTGATTACTTGATTACAAATAATGGTGGTATGGTTTTTGATGAGAATGGAAATGTTTTACTATCAAATTATTTAAATTTTGATGTTTGTGTAGATATTTTACACAACATAAAAAAATTAGATAGCGTAATTAGTTATGTTGTAAATGATGGTATTCATCGCCATCGTATTGTTTTACAGTCTGATGCTGTGGATCATCGCTATCCAAATTTAAAACCAGATGTTACAGAGGCAGAATTGTTAGATATGAGTCATTTTGCACAAATTGTCTTATCTATGGAAGATACAGATTCAGCTTTAGAAGTTGCTGGCAAGATCAATGATTTGTATTATGAACAAGTTGTTGCATACCCAAATAATTTTGTCGTTGATATTGTACCAAAAGGTATTTCAAAAGCAACGGGTTTAGATTTCTTGATTGCGTATGCCAATATTAATGAAGATGATGTATATACAATTGGTGATGGACATAATGATATTCCATTGATTGAGTTTGGTGTTCATGGATCTGTAATGTCTTGTGCAGATGAAGATGTAAAAGCACATGCGCAAGTAGAGTATGATTCTGTAAGTGATTTAATTTCAAAAAATATGTAAAAAATAAGGGGGGTATTTTAGATGGGTTATACCTTATCTGATATTACATTCCTAATTCGATTATTATTGGATATTTTAGTAGTATGGGGATTGATATATTCTGGACTTAGAATTGTTCGTAATAATTCACGTACAATTCAACTTGTGAAGGGTGTATTGATTATAGTTTTAGTCAAGGCTTTAGCTGTATGGCTAGGCTTAAACGCATTGAACTATTTGATTGAAATGTTTTTGAACTGGGGTGTTGTTGTTATTTTAGTTGTTTTCCAACCAGAAATTCGTGGCATGTTAGAAAAAGTGGGTAAAACAACGGCCATTTTAACAGTGGATGTTTCCGTTTCGCAAATTCAACAAATGATCAATGAATTGGTGGAAGCCTGTTCACAAATGTCAAAATCAAAAACGGGAGCTTTGATTTCTATTGAAAGAACACAGAGTTTGTCCGATTTTATTCGTACAGGGATTGTGATGGATTCTGAGGTTTCAACTGAATTATTAGGAACTATATTTCAGTATGGAACGCCAATGCATGATGGTGCTGTCATTATTCAGGGGAATAAAATAGCATGTGCAGCTGCTTATTTTCCTCCAACCACAAAGGATTTACCAAGTAAGTATGGAGCTAGACATAGAGCGGCTGTAGGAATCAGTGAAATTACAGATTCAATAACAATTATAGTTAGTGAAGAAACAGGTAATATTTCAGTAGCGGTTAATGGACAATTAACGCAATATCCACCAGAAGGATTACAGCGCTACCTAACAAATATGTTAGTACAAAGTTCAAATCAAAATCCTTCTTCGATTCTTGTTCCTATGTTGAATCAAGCTAAATCGATGTCAAAGCGAGCAAAAAAGCAGGAAGAAGATATAAATAAGGATGAGCGTGTTAAAGCAATTGAAATTGTGAATTTAATCGAACAAAAAAAGGAGGGCAGTCAACATGGAATCTCCAAATAAAAAAGGCCCTTCTGTATGGTTTAATGAGTTGCGTGGTTTATTGACTCTGATCTTTCAAAAGGTGAGTAAGTTAGTAGATCGTGTATTGTTTGATAAAAAAGGATCTGTGATTATTTCTTTGGTTTTATCCATTATGATTTGTGTTGTGATCAATTATGAAGATATTAGTTTAAAATTGTTTAATGATACAAGAACTACTGTGGATTTAAGAAATGTAACTGTAGAAGTATTGGCAGATACAGATCAATATGATGTAGCAGGTGTACCGAGTACTGTGGATGTTTCTTTAACTGGAGATGCGACAAGTATTCAGGTATTCCGTTCAAAGGGTAGTGTACAAGTTGTTGCGGATTTGAAAAAATATTCTGAGGGTGAGAATATTATTAATTTAAAGGTAAAAAATTTACCTGAGAAAATTGAAGCGGTGGTTGATCCTGCAACGATTGATGTTACACTTTCGAAAAAAATAACGAAGACATTTACAATTCAACCGGAATTGTTGGTAGGTACAAATCAAAAGGTAAGTGATTTTGAAACGCCTATTCTAGATACAATGACAGTTAAGATTACGGCAAGTCAAAATCAATTGAATTCAATTCGTATTGTCAAAGCGTTGATTGACTGTACGGGTCAGATTCAAGATTTTGAGGCAAATGCGACTTTAGCAGCTTATGATGCCAAAGGAAATCGAGTAAATGTTTCGTTGTCACCGGATACGGTACATGCGAGTGTAAAACTAGCGAAAAACACATCAGATAAGGAGGATTCAGAGTAATGGGTAAGTATTTTGGAACAGATGGGGTTCGTGGAAGAGCAAATGAAGGTTTAACTTTAGATATGTCTATTAAGATTGGACAATATTTAGGGTGGTATTATGGAAAAGAAAAACATGCGAAAATCTTGATTGGTAAAGATACAAGACTGAGTGGAGACATGTTTGAATTAGGTCTTGCAGCAGGTGCTACAAGTATGGGTGCACAAGTTTATTTACTTGGTGTTTGTCCAACTCCAGCAATTTCATATTTAGTTCGTAAAGAACGTTTCGATTGTGGAATTATGGTGAGTGCAAGTCACAATCCATATTATGATAATGGAATTAAATGTTTTAACCATAATGGTGAAAAGATGGAAGAAGAATTACTTCTTGAAGTTGAAAAATATATGGATGGTTTAACAGATTTAGATTTAGTTACAGGAGATCATATTGGAGAATATTTCGAATGGGAAGATGGACTAGAAATCTATATGAGTTGGTTAAAAGAATGTGTTCCTGTTGATTTATCAGGAATGAAGATTCTTTGTGACTTGGCAAATGGTTCTGCCACAAGTACAGCTGTTGAAACATTAGATTCATTAGGAGCTACTGTAGAGGCCATCAGCAATTCACCAAATGGTATCAATATCAACAATAAGTGTGGATCCACACATCCTGAAGCTTTACAAAGAATGATGCGTGAAGGAGATTATGATATTGGTTTGGCATTTGATGGGGATGCCGATCGTTTGATCATGGTTAACTCGGATGGCGAATTGTGTGATGGAGATTACATCCTATACATTTGTTCTCGTTACATGAAATCTGTTAATCGTTTAAATAAAAATATGGTTGTTACTACAGTTATGGCTAACTTAGGTTTATACAAGGCTTTAGATACAAATAAGATTGACTATATTCAAACAGCAGTTGGTGATAAGTATGTATTTGAAGAAATGCAGAAAAATGATTACTATATTGGGGGAGAACAAAGTGGACACATTATTTTCTTAGAACATGAAGTGACTGGTGATGGTTTAATGACGGCTTTAAAGATTTTAGAAATCATGAAGGCTACTGGTAAATCATTACAAGAATTGAGTGAAGGATTATTTATTTATCCTCAATTGTTGAAAAATGTAACAGTTAAAGATAAAAATGCATGTTTAGAAAGTAAAGAGTTACAAGAAGTAGTGGATTCAGTAGCACAAGATTTAGGTGATGAAGGACGTATCTTAGTTCGTCCAAGTGGTACCGAACCATTGATTCGTGTCATGGTAGAAGCTAAAACAGATGAATTGTGTGCTGAATATGTAAAGCGTGTTACAGATTTTTTAGAAGCAAATAATTTTTAGAAAGAGGGTGACCCTATGA
>ENA-OQNN01000124-OQNN01000124.1-human-gut-metagenome-genome-assembly--contig:-NODE-124-length-93043-cov-9.376964_pt1 | contig 93043 bp, 111 predicted proteins | sample MGYA00242624_ERZ504870 | MGnify/ENA primary metagenome ERZ504870 (study PRJEB26092, sample SAMD00036379) | human gut metagenome | host: Homo sapiens | study: EMG produced TPA metagenomics assembly of... | reverse complement strand
CAATTTTGAACGGTACCAATTAAAATACCGTCTTACTCCATTCGAAAAACGGAGTAAGACGGCATAATAATTAGATATTCTACGATACGCTTTTCTTTTTGCTGTCTATTTTCTCTACAGCACTTCAGAAAAGTGAAGCTTTTTTATTTTGCAAATGTTCCAGGGTATAAAAACTGTTTTTTTATGTTTTATAAATAATTTGTTGAAAAAATGTTTGTTAGGGTGTATATTAGAGCAATGTTATTAAGAAAGGGGCCTTGCAATGATTATCAGACCAGCTACAATTATGCGGAATGATTATAATTTGATTTCTGAATATGCGCATCAAAGCGGCGAAATTGTATATTTAACGAAGTATGGTAAAGGTGATTTGGTTGTGATGAGCATCAAAACTTTTGAACAGCGTGAAGAAAAGTTTAAGTTCTATCATACTGTTATGCAGGCAGATTTAGACAGACAAAAAAGTGCCGAAGAGCTTTTTGACGGAGACGACGCTATCGCCAGATTGAAGGCGAAATTTATTGACTGATTATGCAATACGTACAGGATTGAAGATATTACCGCAGGCATGGCACGATCTTTTGGAAATTGGGTTTGTCTACAGCAGACAGGGTAAGAGACTTGAAGCAAGTGCTGTGACATGCAGTATTGTTAGTAAACTAAAGGAACTACAGGATTTTGCAATGCTGGGGAACAAAACACCCTTGAGCAGTTTGAATGAGAAAAAATATTTGATGCTGATGATAGATAAGTATGCCTGTATTTACCGCAAGGTTGAAAATACTGTATATATTTATCATATTACAGAATTACAGCGTGATTATCCTAAATTAATGAAATGACGGCAGGCAGCTTTTGCTTACAGCGAAAGCTGTTTTATTATTTTCCGGCAAGGGTATTTTACAGTAGTTTCACATATTTTCGAGTCTAGTGAGAACACTACCCTTGTGGTATAATATTTAAATATGAACAGGATAATTTGAGCGTTAAGGAAAGTGGTGAAGAAATGGCTGATAAATTTTTAGTTATTGATGGCAGCAGTTTGATACACAGGGCATTTTTTGCTTTGCCACCGTTGATGACCAAGCAGGGAGTTCATACTGGCGCAGTATATGGCTTTTGTAATATGCTGGTGAAGCTTTTGGGTGATATAAAACCTAAATGGCTGGCAGTTGCATTTGATAAATCACGTAAAACTTTCCGAACGGAAATGTTTGCAGATTATAAGGGGCAGCGTAAACCTACGCCCAGTGAACTGAGCGAACAATTTCCACTGGCCCGGCGTTTGCTGGAAGCTATGAACATCACTGTTCTTGAAACTGATGGTTACGAGGCTGATGATATTATCGGTACTTTTTCCGTACATGCGCCGCAGAACGCAGAAATTATTATCGTAACCGGCGACAAAGATGAATTGCAGCTTTTGGATGACAGGGTAAAGGTTTATTTTACCAAGCGAGGGATTTCTGATATCAAGGCGTATGATGTTGCAGCATTTGCCGCTGATTATGAAGGGTTGTCGCCAAAACAGCTGATTGATTTAAAAGGACTGATGGGTGACAGTTCAGATAATATTCCTGGCGTTCCCGGTGTAGGCCCTAAAACTGCTTTGAAGTTGATTTGTGAATATGGAACAGTAGAGAAGGTTTTAGAAAATATTGCGCAAATCAGCGGAAAAAGTTTAAAAGAGAAATTAGAAAATAATAAGGATGCTGCGCTGCTTTCAAAAAAGCTGGCAACCATTTTTACAGAAGTTCCAGTCGATCTTGATCTTGATAAATATGAACTGAAAGCTATGTCGGATGAGGCAAGGCCTTTAATGCAGGAATTGGAGTTCCGAAATTTGCATGAGAGATTCCAGACTATTTTGGGCGGCAGTGACGGTACCTTTGATCTTTTTGGAGAAAGTATCGGTCAGGAAAACGCCAATATAGAAATTGCGCTTTTAGAAACAGCAGAACAGGGCAAAGAATTCTTTGCGTTATTGCAGCAAAAGCAGGAAAAGGTTGCATTTACTGCTGTTTGCGGCGGCGAGTTACCTAAAATCCATTTTACTGCAGTGGAAATTTTTAATGATGGAAAAATTTATAAATTGCAGGAAGGCAGCGGGGCCTGGAACTTTTTTTATGAATGGCTGTCTGATTACAAACAATTGAAAGTTACATGCGACAGCAAAGAGATTTATAAGGCTTGTATGTGCCTGAATAAAAAAGCCGACGGTATAGTTGATGATATAGGTATAGCTGCTTATTTGATTGAACCAGGTCGCAGCTCCTATAGTTTGAAGGCAGTTGCAGAACGTTATCTGACTGCAAATAACGGTGGGAATGCCGCTGATTTGCAGGCGTTACTTCCGCTTATTGAACAAAAACTGCGGGATTATGAATTGTATAAACTATATATGGAAATGGAACTGCCGCTGGCCTATTTGCTGGCAAAAATGGAATTAGCTGGAATTAAGCCGGATGTGAAGCTGCTAGAGAGTATTACAAAAGAAATGGCAGTACAGATAACTGCTTTAGAGATTTTGGCAGAAGAACAGGCCGGTGAAAAATTTAACCTGAAATCTCCTAAACAATTAGGTGTACTGCTGTTCGAAAAGTTGGGGCTTCCTATTATAAAAAAGACAAAGACCGGTTATTCGACAGATGTTTCTGTTTTGGAACAACTGGAAGGTTCGCATCCTCTGATTACGACGATCCTGGAACATCGCAAGCTGACAAAACTGCATTCAACATATCTGGAAGGGCTGCGCCCACTGATCAATCCTGCGACAGGGAGAATTCATACGCATTTTCAACAGACGGTAACGGCAACAGGAAGGTTATCAAGTACTGACCCGAATTTGCAGAATATTCCTGTACGAACTGAGATCGGTAAAAGAATCCGTGAAATATTTATACCGGGGACTGGTTATGACTGGTTGATGTCTTGCGATTATTCTCAGGTAGAACTGCGTGTACTTGCACATATGGCACAGGATAAGCTGCTTTTGGAATCTTTCCTGAATGGTCAGGATGTACACGCACGTACAGCGGCAGAGGTGTTTGGGGTGCCGTTGGAACAGGTCGATTCAATGATGCGTACCCGTGCGAAAGCAGTTAATTTTGGCATTGTTTATGGTATAAGTGATTTTGGACTGGCTAAACAGCTGGATATCAGCCGCGGTGAAGCAGCCGAGTATATAAAAAATTATTTTGCCCGCTATACAGGGGTAAAGAAATATATGGATGATACGGTCAATCATGCTCGGGAACAGGGTTATGTAGCTACAATGTTTGGACGTCGCCGTTATCTGCCTGATATCAGGCACAGTAATTTTAACTTACGCAGTTTTGCTGAGCGCACTGCCATCAATACGCCAATTCAGGGGACTGCGGCGGATATAATCAAAATAGCGATGCTTAAAGTTGAACAGGCGCTTTCTGATGCTAAAGTCAAGAGCCGCATTTTGCTGCAGGTACATGATGAATTAGTATTAGAAGTTATGGAAACGGAAAAAGAGCTGGTGGCACAGCTTGTAAAAAAAGCAATGGAAAGCGCTGCTTCTCTTAGTGTGCCGCTAACTGCCGATGTTGCCTGGGGGAAAAACTGGGCACAGACCAAATAGGAGGGATATCCATGCCGGAGTTGCCAGAAGTGGAGCAGGTCAGAAAGACTTTGCTGCCGCATATTAAGGGAAAAACTATTACTAAAGTTGAAGTATATTTGGATAGGCTGGTCAAACATCCATCGTCTGAGCAATTTATCAAAAATCTGACCGGTCGTACGATTGAAGACGTTTGCCGTCGCGGAAAGTATCTGGTGCTGAAAACAGGTGTTAATCAAAAACTTATCGTGCATTTACGTATGACCGGGTCTTTGGTGGCACAGGCTAGTGATTTAGAAGCACCGTCTTATGCCAAGATAAAATTTGAATTGACTGACGGTGTTACTATGTGGTTCTGTGATATAAGAACTTTTGGAACACTGTATTTAGTTACGGATGATGATTGTTACATTGCAGGTTATGAAACCTTGGGGCCTGAACCGCTGACAGTAGGGTTTAATCCTGAATATCTGGCTCCGATAGCTGCTAAAAGCCGCAAGCCCATCAAAACGTTGATTCTTGATCAAACGGTTATTGCCGGACTGGGAAATATTTATGCTGATGAGTGCTTGGCTTTAGCTGGAATTTTGCCTACACGTATAGCTAATACTTTGACGCGTGCGGAAATAGAAGCTGTGCATGAAGCGGCGAACAAAGTGATTGCACAGGGAATTGCCAATCGAGGAACCACTTTTCGTGATTATAAGGATGGCGAAGGTAATAAAGGTGACAATCAAAATCATCTGCTTGTTTATGGACGTGGCGGCGAACCGTGTAAAACCTGCGGTGAGCCTTTAGCCACGACAAAGGTTGGCGGCAGAGGCACTACTTACTGTGCCAAATGCCAGCACTGAGTGAAGTTATGAAAATTATTGGGTTAACAGGTGGTATTGCTTCTGGAAAAAGTACTGTCGCTTCGATTTTACAGAAACTGGGAGCTCATATTTTTGATGCGGATATTGCAAGCCGGCAGGCAGTTGCGCGTGGATCACAGGGGCTGCAACAGGTTATAGATGTTTTTGGCAGAGATTACCTGACAATTGACGGTGAGTTGGACCGGCAGAAGATTGCACAGCTGGTTTTTGAAAATAAAGCAGCGTTGGGGCAGTTGGAAAGCATAGTTCATACTTATGTGCGCAGTGAAGCAAAAAAATTTTTAGAACAGTGCAGGCGGCAGAATTTCTCAGCAGCGGTGCTTGACGTGCCGCTGTTGATCGAATGCGGCTGGTATAAAGAAGTTGATTTAGTGTGGCTGGTTGCAGTTGACGAACAGACTCAGATTGAGCGTGCTATGGCACGCAGCGGAATGTCGCAGCAGGAAGTAGCGGTTCGTATTGCGGCACAAATGACTTTGGCTGCAAAGTGTCAGTATGCGGATTTGATCATTGATAACAGTGGCAGCCTGAAACAAACTGAGCTGACAGTAAAAAAAGAATGGGAAAAAGTATTACAGATGGAGGATTGAGTTTGGCCAGACGTCGAAAAAAGAAAAACAACAGCCGCAAAATTTGGTTTGTACTGATTTTGCTGTGTGCAGTTTCGTTGTTGGGCTGGAAAATTTGGACGTCTGACGAAGTACAAATGCGGTTTGTTTATATGTGGCCTTATCAAGGCGAGATTTTGGAATACAGCGGAAAAAACAAGATTGATCCTTTTTTAGTGGCGGCAGTCATAAAAAATGAAAGTAATTTTGATCGTAAGGCTGTATCTAAGGTTGGAGCAATCGGACTAATGCAGATTATGCCGGATACCGGGGCATGGATCGCCGAACAGATGGGAATCAAAAATTTTGACCCACAGGATTTATATCGTACAGACGCTAATATCCGTTTAGGATGTTGGTATCTTGGAGAACTGGAATATGAATTTCAGCGGAACTGGGTCTTGATGATGATTGCTTATAATGCCGGTCGTGGCAATACAAAAGCGTGGATGCAGGAAAATAATTGGGGTTACGATTTTAATAGAATCGAGGATATTCCATACAGTGATACACGTGAATATGTGAGGAAAGTTTTGTATGATCGGGATGAGTATTACAAATTATATAAAAACAGGTTAAAAAAGTATTGACGGAGTTGTAATAGTGTGCTATTATATCACTGTTGCTGATTTAGGCAATTGTAATGCGGTAGTGGCGGAACGGCAGACGCGCTAGCCTCAGGAGCTAGTGGGGGCAACCCCGTGGAGGTTCAAATCCTCTCTACCGCACCATTTTTGTCTATAACGGTAATTTTTAACCACAATGCGGTTGTGGCGGAACGGCAGACGCACCATCTTGAGGGGGTGGCGGGGAGACCCGTGTGGGTTCAAATCCCACCAACCGCACCAAATGAGAAGATAAACGCTTCACGAATTTTCGTGAAGCGTTTTTTATTTGTCAGAGCTGCAGAATTTTTTTGTTTTATTTATTGCTTATAATCATATTCGTAGTATGATATGATTATGATTAAGAATGGAGTGAGATAAAATGATTTTTGGTGTATTGCCACAGAAAAAGAATCAGTATGCATTGCGTATTTTAGGAAATTGCGGTGAATTTACTTCTGAGGAGCTTTTGCGGCTGTCAGAATTAACAGCAAAGTTTGGCAATGGTAAGATTACAGCCACCAGCAGAGGAACTTTTGAATTGAATGGTGTCAGTGAGAGTGAGTTGGAGCCTGCGATTGAGGCAGTACAGGCAGCAAAACTTCGGTTAGGTGGAACAGGTGCGACAGTTCGGGCTGTTGTGGCATGCAAAGGTACTGACTGCCGTAAAGGTATGTTTGATGTGCATGCTTTTGCCTGCAGACTAGATAAAGAATTTTATGGTATTGATGTACCTAAAAAATTTAAAATCGGTGTCTTTGGATGTCTTAATAGCCTTGGTAAGGCTATGGCACAGGATATTGGGGTTATGCCCTCTTTTACAGAACCAGGAAAATTTGAAATATATATTGGTGGATTGTTAGGGAACAGACCTGTCCAGGGAAAGCATATCCCAGTACCTCTAAAGGAAGAGGTGGTGGCAGATGCGATAAGATATGTTTTGGATATATATAAGACAAACGGTATTTATCCGCAGCGTCTGCGTACGGTATTAGATGACAAAAAAGAGCTGTGGCAGGAAATCAATTATTATTTTAAAAGCCTGGCAAAATAACAGTTGAATGAAAAGTATGGAAACTGCTATTTTTAAAATCTTTAAAAATTATCTTTGACGATTAAGTAAGATTATATAACGTCATGTTTTTTCATAAAGTCCTATAATTAGATTCGTAAGCAGTAATGCAAAAAATATTTAAGGAAGTGGACTTTATGAAATTCAAAAATCTTGTATTAACATTAGGTGTATTAATGATGCTGGCCTTTACTTCTATGGCTGCTGCCGCGCCTAGTCAGGTAAACCGCAGTATGACAGCTATTAATGCAGCAAAAGCAGAAATACCTGCTGTATGCGAACTGGTTGGTTATAATGTGGACGGTGATACCAGTATCATAACTTTTAAAGATCCTAATACTTTGGAACGTTATGTTGTAGATGTTAATACAGCGACTGCCAAGGTGCAGGAAATCGAAGTAAAAGGTGCTACATTTGTTATGGGCAGTACTATGGTTACTAAAACTCCGGATGATATAGAAAAAATTGTTTTGAAAAATTATCCTAATGCCTATGAAATCATTATTACTCAAGGGCAGGATGGAAATAATATTTACTATATTGCCGACTTTTTGACTGATAAATTTGATGGAGAATTAAAGTTAGATCCTGTTACCGGTGCTATCTGTGAACGTGAACTGGAATACTTCTAAGCGAAAAATAAAAGGAGTACATCAATCGATGTACTCCTTTTTATTTTTTAGAAAAGTTTTAAAATATCATTGTTGTTAAAAGCGCTGATCGGTTTTAAAGGACGCGGAGAACCGTCAGGCTGCTGCAGCTGTTTGTCCATCCAGATGATATCCAGCCACTGGTCAAATTTATAGCCGGCTTTTGGATGCGGCCCAAGATTTCTGAAGCCAAAGGCAGCATGAAAATCGATACTGCGTTGGTTATTAGCAGTAATGCATGCATAAACATTATAAAAACCCTGTTTTTGAAGCAGGTCCAAAAGGCAGCTGTAAAGTTTTTTGCCAACACCGCTGTTTTGGGCTTCAGGGGCCAGATATATTGAAAGATCAGCGTCGTAAAGATAAGCGATGCGTTCCTGATAAGGAGAGCCGTAGGCAAAACCTAAGATTTTGCCGTTTCGTTCATAAACTAAATACGGGTATTTACTGCTGATGTTTGAAATACGTTCAGTAAATTCTGCGAGGGTAGGCGGTTCATATTCAAAAGAAATAGTTGTATCCAGGACATAAGGCGTGTAAATATTTAAAATTCCGGTGCTGTCTTTTAATTCAACAAAACGGATCTTTTCCTGCATGTTCAAGCCTCCCGGGTCTATTAACGTTCGTTTAAAATGCGTTTAAAGATTGCAAACATGACTTCTGCTACGTCATCATTAAATTTGATTGCTATGGATTCACCGTCTTTTTTTGTAAAATAAATGATATTTACTGAAAGATTGGCATTATCCAAATCGTTGAGTTCTACAACCTTTGCCATTTTGTTGCTTAAATAAATGATGCGCTGGTTCGTAAAGAAAAGATAGCCGATATCGACAACAGCGGTTACTTCTTCAGTAAAATGGGGATGTTCTATTTTTTCGCCTTTAAAAGAAATTGTTTCGTCTATTTCCAAGCGGCGGGTCAATTCAAAATAGTTATCTTCTTTCTCTATTGTTTTATGTTCGCAGAAACCTGCCTGCTGAGCTGCGGCATGACATATTTCTCCTTCGTTCAGCGGAAAGTCGACTTTGATATCTCCTAAAGGAGCATTTTCAGCTGACCATAAATAACGGTATTTATCTAAAGCATTTTGAATATTGGGTTTGAATTCATAAGGTATATCGAGTTTTGTACAAATTTCCCTCAAAGCGGTTTCTTCATCAGGACTGAACCGCTGCTGTTCAGCTATTTCGTCAAATTTTTTATTTAAGTAGTCGTGAAATACCTGAACGCGTATATCATAGCCATCTTCGTAATCATAACCAAAAACATTATTGATTTCGTTGATTGTTAGAGGTTCTTCTCCACTGATTATTTTTCGACAGCGAGAGAAGTAAGCTACTTTTTTAGCTCCATTATCAGCTAAACGCTGTAATTTTTCGGGAAGTTCTAAAACTTGAGCGAGATGTCTTGTTTCTTCGAAAACGGGGTCATCTTTGCTTACTGCGCTAATATATACATAGTCGGCTACTTTACGGTACATACTGCTGCGGTATTCGATATTGCTGCTGTCAAATTTTGCTCCCCAGTTTTTGATAAAATTGCTGACGATCTCTTCGGTTAATTCAGTAGCAGCAGTACTTTCTGCCAAAAAATTATTTATTTCAACTAAGGCGTTATGACCGGGCTTGCTGCCAAAGAGCCTGCTCATCATTCCCTGGGTCTCTAATTCCTGCTTTTCAAATCCGTTCACTGGTGTGCTCCTTTTCTTAGCTAAATTAAATGATATTGTAAATAATATTATAGATATTATACAAGAAAAACTGTAAAAAGTCATTTGCCCAATTTGTTAAGAAAAAATTATAGGCAGTAGTTATTTTGTTGCTGCGGCGGTTGAAAAACAGTTTTATGAGTTTTTTTTATATAAATGCTATGATATAATCAAATTAATAATAGTTGGTTTGGAGATGAGTCTATGTCCTTGTTGGATGAGAGAGGCACAGGGGCTATCAGCTGGCAGCGTAATTTAGCCGTATTATGGTGTGGCGTGTTTTTTGCATGCGCCAGTTATACGATGGTAGTTCCGTTTTTACCTGTTTATTTACTACAAGAGCTGCATGTTGAAAGCAGTGAAGTAAATTTTTGGAGCGGTCTTGTCTATTCGGTAACTTTTTTAGGCGCTTCGATTATGGCCCCGTATTGGGGGGCAAGAGCTGACAGGGTTGGTCAGCGGCGTATGGCGATACGTGCAGGATTTGGTCTCGCATTTACCTACTGGCTGGCAGGAATTTCGCAATCGCCGGAACAGCTTTTAGGTGTGCGTATTTTGACTGGTTTAATCAGCGGATTTGTACCTGCATCTATGTCGCTGGTGTCTTCGACACTGCCTGAAAGCCGCATGGGCTGGGGAATGGGCCTGATGCAGACTGCGGTTGCCAGCGGCAGTATTTTAGGACCGATGATGGGCGGTTATTTTAGTTCCTGGTTTGGTATGAGACTATCTTTTTTTGTTGCCAGCTGTTGTTTAGGATTGGCGACAGTAATGGTTGTGCTTTTTGTTCGAGATGTGCCGCACAGCCAGGAAGAACAGAAAACAAAAATCAATTTGTGGCAGGATCTGCAGGAGTCTTTGCATAATAAAGGGCTGCTGTATGTAATGACGATGTTCTTTCTGATCCAGGTCTGTACGATGATCATTCAGCCTTTGGTAACTATGTATGTTTCGCATTTGATGGGTAGAATGGATGAATCGGTCGTTAAGGCTGCCGGTATTATTTTTTCGCTGGCAGGTATAGCCGGTATCATTGCAGCTCCGTTTTGGGGCAAACGTGGTCAACAGCTAGGTTACACTAAGGTGCTCTGTTTTGTTTTATTTTGTGCCGGCGCTATCAATCTGTGTCAGATTTTTGTGCAGGATATCTGGCAGTTTGCAGGGATCCAGTTCGTATACGGTTTATTCCTGGCAGGAGCTGTACCTAATGTTAACGCCCGCCTGGTAGAGGTCACAGATCCGTCAATGCGCGGTAAGGCTTTTGGTCTGGTTACTTCAGCACAGCAGTTCGGCGGTGTTATAGGTCCTCTGCTGGGAGGTTTTTTGGGCGGCTATATGCTTACACGTCATATTCTGGTCATTACGGGAATTATTTTACTGCTGGCAGGCAGTTATACGTATTTTACGAAAGTGAAAAAGACTGCGGAAGTTTAAGGAACGGTTTAAAAACTTACATTATGAAACTTTAGTGAATTACAAGGCCGGTGCTCTTGACTAAAATTTAATTTGAGTGAATAATTAAGATAGTAACGGATACTGATTATCACATGAAAGTGAGTGATTTATATGTTAAAAGAATTTGAAGGGCAAATGCCTAAAATCGACAAAAAAGCACATGCTTTTGAAAGTGCCGACCTGATCGGTAAAGTAGAAATGAAAGAATACAGCAGTGCATGGTTCAATGTTACTATTCGCGGCGATGTTAATCGTATAGAAGTAGGACGCTACAGCAATATCCAGGATAACTGCTGCCTGCATGTTGCCGATGATTATGCCTGCATTGTTGGTGATTTTGTTACTGTTGGTCATGGTGCTATCCTGCACGCCTGTACTGTGGAAGATCATTGCCTGATAGGGATGCATGCTACCGTACTTGATGGCAGCGTTATAGGACATGGCTCCATTGTAGCAGCTGGCGCAGTGGTGACAAAGGGAACTAAAGTACCGCCGTTTTCACTGGTTGCCGGCATTCCCGCCAAAGTGATCAAAACTCTTGACGAAAGTAATCTGGATAATATTCATGCACAGGCTGTTAAATATAAAGATTTGTGGAGCAAACGCCACAATATCATGCCGGATATTGACGGCGAAACTTATCATGGTGAAAAAATAGTATAAAATATAAGTAAAAGGAGCTGCTGCTGCAGCTCCTTTTTAATTTGCTGTACGGCAGGAATAAACATTTCAGGCGGCGAATATATACGCTAGCTGAATTCGTGAAAGGAGTTTTAAAAATGAAAGATACGATAAAAGAATATTTGGCAGGTCAGTATGAGGCTTATGTAAAAGATTTGGAGACGCTGACTAATATCGATTCAGGGAATGGAGATTTGCAGGGAACGGAAGCTGCTAATAAGTTTGTCGCGGAAAAAATGCAGGAGCTCGGAGCTGTTACTGAATTCCGTTATAATGACAGGGCGTGCCATCTGATTTCTCGCCTGAAGGGAAGCGGAAAATTGAGTATTCTGCTTGTTGCACATGTTGACACGGTATTCAACCGCGGTGAAGCGGCTAAACGTCCTTTTAAGGTTGATGAGAATGGATTTGCCTGGGGGCCTGGCGTCGGTGATGACAAGGCTACTGTAGTGGAAGTTATTTACGGGTTAAAAGCTTTGCTGAAAGCAGGATTTTCTGATTTTAAAGAAATTATTTATTATACCAACGGCGAAGAAGAAGGCGGCTCCCCGACTGCCGAAGCGATTGTGGCAGAGCTTTCTCAGCAGGCAGATTTTGCCGTTATTATGGACGTAGCCCGTCCTAACTGGGGCATCGTTACACAGCGTAAGGGTAATGCAAAGTATAAGGTTCAGGTAACAGGGATTGGCGGACATCATGGCAATGCTTCACAGCATTGCGCCAATGCTATTCATCAGCTTGCTTATACAATTACAGAGCTGCATAAATTAGCAAGCCCTATGCCTGGAGATCCGGCAGATTTTACAGCAAAAGCGTTAGCTGATCGCGGCATTGTTGATTCTGGACAGTTTATTCCTCAGAATACTGTCAATGTCGGCGTTATTGGATCGACCAATGACAAGATCAGTGTCATTCCCGGCGATGCTTATTGTGAAGTCAATGTTCGTTGTTTTTCTGTAGCGGAGCAGGAACGGTTGGACAGAGAGATCAAGGCTTTAGCAGATAAAGCAGTTGTTGCCGGAACTAAAGTTGAAATTACGGGCGGTATTGTTACAGGACCGATGGAGAAAACGCCGCAGGTCCAGAAGATGGTTGATGTTTACAGCAGGATCGTCAGGGATGAATTTGGTGGTAATGTTACTGAATGGGTCGCCGGTGGATTGACTGACGGTAACAGAACTGCAAAATATATTCCTACTCTAGATGCATTGGGAGTAGAAAACTACGATGAGCATACTGATCATGAATCCGTTGATTTAAAAACAGCTGTTCCCAGAACTACAGCTTTCGCTCTGACTTTAGCAGAGCTAACAAAAATATTTTAATTTTTTTGTTGCAGGCAGTCGCAGACTGCCTGCAGTTATGTTAAACTAATAAAGATATGATAAATCTGTAAGGTAAGGGATGAAAGCATGGGAAAAAAAGACAATAAATATTCTAACGCAGCGACATCATTGAGTGAAGGTGGTATTTTTGGGTTAGGACGTCCTATTGATTTTACTGATGGGATAACAAGAATAGCACTTATCTGTACTATTTTAACGTCGGTAGCGGCAACTTTTTGGAAAACTATGGGCGGTGCCGATACAGAAACTGCCATGTATTTTGGGCTCAATACGGCTGCTGCGTTTTTCTTTTCCTGGCTGATTGCCCAGGAGCTTGATCCGGATCGCAAGCTGGGTGGTATTATTGGCGGAGGGCTGAGTATTGTCGCTGCTTTGACTCTGGGAGAAGGTAATGTTCTTGTTCTGCTGTGGCTGCTGTTTATCCTGCGGATGCTAAACCGTACTTCCGGTTCGCGGCACAAGATCGGGGATAATGTTTTCTTGATTTTTATTGCCTATTGGCTTGGGAAAGATGGATATTGGCTTTATCCAGTACTTACGGGCACGGCGTATATTATTGAAAGCCAGATCAGGGGCGGATATTACAGGAGCCTGTATTTAGGCGGTTTGGCGTTTGCTGTTACAGCAATGGCCGACACTTCTATGAAAGCGCACAGTCTTTCGATGATTTATGTCTATCTGATGGCGCTTTGTTTTATTTTGTTTTTACCTGAAATAAGAATGGCGGCAGTAACAGAAGCCAAAGGTGATATTGACGGAAAACGTATCAGTCCGCAGAGACTACAGGTGGCACAAGGCGCTTTTCTGATGATAGGGTTTTCAGTGCCGTGGGTACATGGCGACGCACAGGCTGCTGCGCTGACACCAGCCTGGATGGCCGGAATAGGTGTAGGCGTTTTTCTGCTTGTTGATGCTATTCAAAAAGCTATGTTTGAAAAAAATAAACAATAAATTCAGGAGGTTTTTTAAATGAGTGAAAACAGAAAAATCAGATTTACAACTAATAAAGGAGAATTTATCGTCGAAATGTTCGAAGATAAAGCGCCCAAAACGACTAAAAATTTTATTGAATTGACAGAAAAAGGCTTTTATAATAGCGTAGTATTTCATCGTGTTATCGACGGCTTTATGATTCAGGGCGGTGACCCTACCGGTACTGGTATGGGTGGACCAGGGTATAAAATTGATGACGAATTTGGTGAGGGGCTGCAGCATGATGACGAAGGTGTTCTTTCAATGGCTAATGCCGGGCCCAACACTGGCGGCAGTCAGTTTTTTATCACTTTAGCACCTACACCATGGCTTAACGGGCATCATGCTATTTTCGGCAAAGTTGTTGAAGGGATGGATATTGTACGGTTGATTGGTGTAGTACCTACGGATTTTCGCGATCGCCCTAAAGATCCTGTAATTATGGAAACTGTAGAGGTTATAAAATAATTTGCCTGCGTATGTTTACATATTACGCTGTCGTGATGAATCACTTTATACCGGCTGGACAAATGATTTGGAAAAGCGGCTTGAAGCGCATAACAGTGGTAAAGGAGCAAAATATACCCGTGGGCGCAGTCCTGTAACTTTGGTCTATAGTGAAACGCTGTCAACTAAGGAAGAAGCGCTGCATCGCGAATGTGAAATCAAAAAAATGACTAAAACTGCTAAATTAGCCTTAATTAAGCAAAATATGAAGGAATAGAAGCAAAAATATTAAAAAAATTACAAAAAATAGCAAAAGAGAGTTGCTTTATTGTAAATAATAGGCTATAATGGGCTGGTGAGTGAGATGTTCTAGCTCCTCATTAAAGTAATTTTTAGGAGGCCCAGAAAATGACTGGCAAAGTAAAATGGTTTAACGCAGAAAAAGGTTATGGTTTCATCGAACGCGAAGATGGTGGCGACGTATTCGTACATTTCTCCGCTATTCAATCCGAAGGTTTCAAAACTCTTGAAGAAGGTCAAGCAGTTGAATTTGACGTTGTTCAAGGCAACCGCGGTGAACAAGCTGCCAACGTTGTTCGTCTGTAATTGATATAGATTAAAATTTTTTTTAATATATAGCAGCATATGAACAGAAAAGTAAGGCGCTACCTTTAAGGTAGCGCCTTTTTTCCTTTTTATAAAATTTTGAGTTTAATGACAGGCGTAAAATTTTAATTACGCAGCAGTTGTGTTGTAGTGTTATGAACTTTATTGCTATAATGAGAGTTAACAAGAAACGTGAAATTATTTTTAGGAAAGGAAGTGTAAAGCATTGGAAAATATACTGCAGGGACTTAATGCATCTCAGCTTGAAGCTGTTACTTCTACGGAAGGATTTATACGTGTTATAGCTGGAGCAGGGTCAGGTAAAACAAGGGCTCTGGCTCGGCGTTTTGCCTATCTGGTCAATGAAATCGGAATTTTGCCGGGGAATATTCTATGTGTAACTTTTACTAATAAATCGGCGAATGAAATGCGTCAGCGAATTCATAACCTGACTGGTGATAATGATACTGGTTATATCAGTACTTTCCATAGTTTCTGCGTATCTGTTTTACAGGAGGACAGCCATGCTCTGCAATATCCAAAAAGCTTTCTTGTTTTAGACAATTCTGATATCGATTCTATGCTGAAAATTATTTACGAGGGACGTGGATTGACGCTTAGAAATATGACTTTCAGTAAAGCACGGGATATGATTGAAATCAGAAAAATATTTAAAGAACCGGAATATTATCTGGATATGCTCAATATGTCATTAGATACATTGAGACAGAAATATCTTACTGCAACAGAGCCGTCTGATATAATTTTTTATGGTTATTTATATCAGGAGAAAAAATGCTTCGGACTAGATTATAATGATTTAATTAAATTTACCTTATATATTTTCGAACAAAATGAAGCTGTTAAAATAAAATGGCAGCAACGTTTGGAATATATCATGATTGATGAATTTCAGGATATTGATGAACTGCAGTACAAATTGATGTCAGTATTGTGTGGTTACCATAAAAATCTGTTTATCGTTGGGGATCCAGACCAGACGATTTATACATGGCGCGGTGCTAATGTGCGCTATTTACTGGATTTTGATAAGATTTTTCCAAGTGTAAAAACTATAATGATGATGCAGAATTATCGCTCTACACCGCAGATAGTTTCGGTCGTTAATGATTTGATTGATAAAAATAAGTTTAGGATCAAGAAAAATCTTATGCCAACTATTGCAGACGGAATGAAGGTTATATGCCATCATGCAGATACTTCTGAGCGTGAAGCGATGTGGATAGCAGAGCAGATCCAGGCATTGCATGGCGAGGGGACTTCTTACAGGGAAATCACTGTTTTATATCGTGCGCATTATATTACCAGAATCGTAGAGGAAGTTTTTTTACGTGAAAAAATACCTTACGCTATTTACAGCGGGGTGCAGTTTTTCAACAGAATGGAAATAAAGGACGCTTTGGCATATTTACGGTTGATTGCATATAAAGATGATCTGGCGTTTTTAAGAGTAGTTAATGTTCCTAAAAGAAATCTTGGGGAGCGGCGCATAAAATTTTTGCAGGAATATGCAGTCAAGCATCAATGCTCGCTGTATATTTCTTTAGAGACAAATTTGGATAATGAAATTTTTAAAGGGACAAAAGCCGCACAGTTTGTAGCATTGATCGAAAATTTTGCCGCTAATTATGCAGAAAGACAAATTTCGGAATTGCTGGCTGCAATTTTAAATGAGAGTGGTTATGAAAAAATGCTGCGGACAGAAGGAAGTCAGGAACGTCTGGATAATCTGGCGGAACTTAAACAGTCGGTTTATGAATATGAAACTTCCTGCGGGGAAGAAAGTACTTTAGAACATTACTTGTCACATATTGCTTTGTTTACTAACAGCGATGCGGCTGATAATAGTGATAAAGTAAAATTAATGACGGTACATTCGGCCAAAGGTCTGGAATTTCCCTATGTATTTTTATGTGCGATGAATGAGGGTGTTTTCCCGTCTAAGAAAACAGATACTATACAAAAGATGGAGGAAGAGCGCAGACTCGCTTTTGTTGCAATGACCCGTGCACAGAAAGGGCTGTATCTTTCTGAAGCTGAAGGTAGAAATTTTGATGGCTCTCCGCGCTATCCGTCGCGTTTTCTGCTGGATATAGAGCCGGCATTGCTTGATTATACACAAAAGCCGCAGGAAGGTTTGATAAGAGAAACAAAAGATTATCTTGTTATCAACGAGCGTTATCTTGCTGATGAAGAAAATCAGTCGTCACTGGCTGTCGGGCAGCGTGTAAAGCATAGTATTTTCGGTTCTGGTACTGTTGTTGATGTAGATTTGATTAAGGCCGCGCATCTTGTGAAATTTGACAATATTGATACGCCGCGCAGTATTTCTTTCAGGGCGAAATTAGAAAAGGTTTAGGTAAGATAATCAAAAGAAGTCGTATTAAACGCATTTCAATTGAGAAATGCGTTTTTCTTTTTGTGTTTTTCGCAGCATTCATTTATAATTATTGTAAATGATGTTAATTAATTTTAGGAGCGGAGGTGCAGTATGCGCTCAATAATAAAGGTTTTAACTTGCGTTCTGCTGGCGCTGGTTGTGTTTGTGCCGGTTAGAACAAGCTGGGCGCATGAGTATACGCCTGCGGAAAAGAAAATGATTGATGCGGCGTATCGTGATGCACATTGGACTACAGTTGCAGCAGCAGCCTGTATAGGAGCATATTCCCCGGAAAATGCTCCGGAATTTGGTTATTTGCGCGATTATGGCTGGAAGATAGTACCGCATAAAGTAAAAAAAGGAAAATTGGAAGCCAATTTTATTGTGGCAAAAAATAAAACCCGACGCGGCAGGGATGTTTATATAGTTGCTTTTCGCGGCAGTGCCAGCAAGAGTGACTGGACTGTCAACCTGAACACCGATAAGGTGCCGTACGGCGGCCGCAGCCTTGAGGAATTTATTGAATATGCAGGACATTCTGAAAAGGATAAAACTGTACCAATGGTACATAAAGGCTTTAATGATTACGTCAATACTGTTTTAGAAACAATGGTCGATACTAATGATGACGGTATTGATGAGGTTTTGTTTAATGAGATTTTGGCTAATACAGATACACGTGTATTGCTTACCGGGCATAGCCTGGGGGGAGCTGTCGCTACATTGCTGGCAGAACGCCTTGTAAGTATGGGGATAGATAAAGATCGTGTGCCGGTTATAACTTTTGGCGCGCCTGCCATAGGCAACGCTGCTTTTGCCGAAGTCTACGGTGATAAGATAGATCTGCGCAGAATAACTAATAATGCTGATCCTGTGCCGGGCAGCCTGCAGACATTTTTTGGAGGCTACAAGCAGTTTGGGAAGCACCATAAATACAATCTTTCCCGTAAGCTGAGTGATTTTCAGCATGATATGGGAATGTATTTTGATTACAGCATGCGAGAATATTATGCAGCTTTGGACAAAGCAGAGGCTGCCGGTGTACGTGAAAAACTACCCATGCAAAAACTTGAAGGAACGGAACCGTTAGTAGCTGTTTGGATCGGCAGCAGTCTTGAGGTAGATAAAAGGGACTATGTGCCTGATATTAAAAGGTTTATTATGAACGAGTATCAAATGATGCTGCCGCGGTATGTGATCGTAGATACGGAAACAAAACTTTATGACGACAGCGTCTATGCAATGGAAAAATTTTATCAGAAAGCGCGGGAGCTGGGTGCAGATTATATTTTGATCGCTGAGATTGATGGACGGGTGCTCAATGACAGGGAAAAATGGTATATCAATATGAATCAAAGCGTATTCACAGTTGATGGCAGACTGATAACGATGAATAGTTTTGCACGTTTTGTTTCACCGGTTTCCGGGAATATTCAGGCAACAACTTTTGTTTTAGAGCAAAGCCGTGAGGAGCTAAAAAAGCATCTGACATTTGTCAGGTTAGATCAGCACGCTTCGCCTCGCCGGCTATGATCAAAATTTTATAAATAGGTGTGAGAAAAGTATGAAACAAGAAAAGCTGGAAAGTTTAGCTCAGGAATTAGTGGCTTGCAGAGAATGCCCTCTGCGGGAAGCAGCACAGGCTCCTGTAGGCTGGTTTGGTAATTATGACAGTCCGATTGTTTTTGTGGGCGAAGGACCTGGCGGCGTGGAGGATGACTACGGCTGCCCCTTGATTGGTCCGTCTGGACAGTTGTTGGATAAGGCTTTGTGGGCTGCCAAGATGACGCGTGACCGTATTTTAACGACCAATGTTATCAAATGCCGTCCTAAGGGTAACCGCACGCCGAATATTGCAGAAGCAGATTTCTGTGCACAGCGTTGGCTTGACAAGGAGTTGGCGATATTACAGCCTAAAGTTGTGGTTGCTTTGGGCAGTGTTGCTTTACATTATCTTGGCAATCAGGATATGCGCATCACCAGAGACCGTGGTAAATGGTTTAAAACAAAACATGGTTTTGATTGTATAGCGACTTTTCATCCTGCGTATTTACTGCGCATCAGTAATATTAAAGCGCTTAATGCAGCAAAATGGGACGTTTTTCATGATTTGGAGGCAGCAAGGGATAAAGCGTTGGCGGCAGTGCCTGATTATAATTTGATGTCTGAAGAGAAAACCGATCTTTTTAAATTGTTTCAACGACGTAAATAAATTTTCAGAAGCTGCGGAATAAAAAGGAAAAAATATATAAAAATTCCAAGTTAGGTATTGCTAACTTGGAATTTTTGTGTTATACTCAAAATCAAGTTAGATGGGGCTAACCAGACGGTGTGATTTCGACCCTTCTTTCTTTTATCACTTATGAATAATAACCGGAGCCTTGCCGGTAGCTACGTTTGGTTAGCTAAACTAACTTTTTCCAAAGGAGTTATCATGCAGTTTGAATTACATGGCTTTAAAAGTTTTGATGAATTGCTGGCTTTCCATTGCGCACCGGCGTTGACTGGAATCAAACCGGCCAATCTTGTCAGCTGCCCTACTGCATCTATGCCTGTAGTCGCGCCGCTTTTGGCTGATTATACGGAACAGTTTGCCGATAAGGGGATTGCTTTTGAAGTTTTATGTCATTGTGCGGCACGAACTTTGGTTTTGGTTTACCAGCCGCAGCAGCTTGAAGATTTGCTGCAGAAGCAAGCGATAAGCTGTTATTTACAAGAACTTGGTTATAAGTCTGGTTCGGTGCATTCATTGCTCCGACAGTTAGGGGCAAAGATATCCTGCAGCCAGGATTTTCCGCATGAAATTGGTATATTTTTAGGTTATCCGTTAGCGGATATCCAAGGCTTTATTAAAAATAAAGGCAAGAATTGCAAATGCAGCGGTTATTGGAAAGTATATGATGATGTCGAGCATGCCAAGCGTTTGTTTGACGCATATAATAAATGCCGGGACAGGTTGTTGAAGGCTGTAGCTGAAGGCGCACCTTTACATCTGGCAGCGGCTTCTTTTTAAGGAGGTTTTATTATGGAAAAGATTCCTGTTATTTATTGGTCTGGTACCGGTAATACGAAACTGATGGCTGAGGCTGTGGCCGAAGGTATTGGAACTGCTGCAGACCTCAAAAGCGTTAGCGATATCACTCCTGAACAGGCGGCTGAATATTCAGCATTGGCACTGGGATGCAGTGCTATGGGTGCTGAAGTTCTGGAAGAATATGAGTTTGAACCGTTCTTTACTGCATTAGAACCGTTTTTGCAGGGGAAAAAGGTTGTGATTTTTGGTTCTTATGGCTGGGGCGGAAGTTATATGAGTGATTGGGAACAGCGTATAAAAGCAGCTGGTGCCGAATTGATTGCCCCGGGGCTTTTGGTATTGGGTGCCCCAGATGAAGCGATGGCTGAAAGCTGCCGCGAGTTAGGTGCGGCTTTAGCTAAAGCATAACTTTACTTCTCCGTCATAACTACGGTAAGAGCAGACTGTGGTTATGCCCTTTAATATTCCATTTCTCCAAATGCAGATAACCGGGTCCTTTCGGGGATTCCGGTTATCTGCATTTTATTTTAAGTGGATGTTTAATAAACGTCATAAACGAATACAAAATTTATATAATAAAGAGCTTACTTGAAAGCGTATCACAAGTAGCTTATAATAAGGATAAAGGTAAGGAGTTGTTTAAATGGAATCATTGATGAAGATCAACGATCCGATTTTGTTAGCTCTGATAGCAACAGGTTTTACCTGGTTCATGACTGCACTTGGTGCGGCGATGGTATTTTTCTTTAAAGAGATTAACAAAAGGGTTTTAAATATGATGCTGGGCTTTGCTGCAGGTATTATGGTTGCCGCTTCTTTTTGGTCGCTTTTGGCTCCTGCCATAGAAATGGCGGAAAAAAGCAGTTTGCCTGCCTGGCTTGTTGCTGCTATTGGTTTTTTGAGTGGTGCTGCTTTTTTGTGGCTGGCGGATAGAATACTGCCGCATGCGCATTTCTTTGCAAAAGAAGGGGAAGTAGAGGGGATTCCAACTAATTGGCGTCGTAGCATTTTACTTGTATTCTCAATTACGCTGCATAATATACCTGAAGGTTTGGCGGTTGGTGTTGCTTTTGGAGCAGCGGCGAATAGTATGAGCGAAACAGGCTTGCTGGCAGCTGTAGCTGTTGCTTTGGGAATTGGTATTCAAAATTTCCCTGAAGGTGCTGCAGTTTCTATTCCGCTTCGGCGCGAAGGTGTTTCGCGGATGAAAAGTTTTATGTATGGACAGGCTTCCGGGCTGGTAGAACCGATAGCTGGTGTTATTGGTGCGGCGATGGTTACTTCCATGGAGGCTATTTTACCGTATGCCTTAGCCTTTGCTGCCGGCGCTATGCTGTATGTCGTTGTCGAAGAGCTGATACCGGAGTCTCAAAGTGGTGGAGAACATGAAAGTGCGGACCTTTCGACGATTGGGTTTATTATTGGTTTTGCGATAATGATGATTTTAGACGTAGCTTTAGGTTAAGCGCGGCTGAAGCCGCATTTATAATTAAGTGATAAAATTTTATTAAGGAGTGAGTACAAATGGGCGAAAAGAAGTTCTACATCTGTAAACATTGTGGTAATATGATTGGTATGATCAAAAGTAGCGGCGTAAATGTCGTTTGCTGCGGCGATCCTATGACAGAACTGAAACCTAATACAGTGGAGGCTTCGCAGGAAAAACATCTGCCGGTAGTTACTATTGAAGGTAATATTGTAAAAGTAAAAGTTGGCAGTGTTGAGCATCCTATGACAGAGGAACATCATATTGCCTGGATCTATCTGGAGACAGAACAGGGCGGCCAACGGAAGAAACTGGCTGTTGGTTCTAAACCGGAAGCTGAGTTTGCATTGGCTGGCGGCGACAAGGTAGTAGGTGTTTATGAATACTGCAATCTACACGGCTTATGGCTTACAAAAGTTGAATAGAAGTTTGTAATAAAAACAGGACGGATTTTGCCGCCCTGTTTTTATTTTTAAATAATATAGTAGACGGAGCTTTATATAGCAGGACTTTTTATAGAACTGATAGAATTAAGTCATATAAGTGATATTAAAGGAGGGACGAGAAATGAGTGAATTCAGTGAAAAAATGGGCATAGAAGTCGGTAATGCTTTTAAGAGTGGTTATAATTGCAGCGAAGCGATAGTTGAAGCTTTTCGCAAATATGCTGGCGTAAATATTGATGATAACGCTTTTCGCCTGGCCTCAGGATTTGGCGGCGGTATTGGCCATGCCCGTAATATTTGCGGCGCTTTAGTCGGTTGCACAATGGTTATCAGTACATTGATCGGACGGAATACTCCTGAAGAAAAACCATTGAAAGAAATTTATCCTGTTACCAAAGAATTTCACGATCGTTTTGAAAAAGAATTTGGATCAACAATGTGTAAAGATCTGATGCCGTACGAATTCAATACTCGTGACCATCTGAAAAACTGTTTGAAACTTACAAATCGTATTGGTAAATTTTTAGCAGAGTTTTTAGAAGAAAAAGGTTTGCTTACAGTATAATAAAGGATTTAGCTCAGTACCGGTTAGGGGTGCTGAGCTATTTTATTAAATAAAATAGCAGGAAAACGTAACCTGGATGTATAATATAAACATATTATGCTGTTTGCCAAGCAGTATTTATTGGAAAAGGTTATGAGGGGGCGTAGCTGGTGATTGTTGGAATCGGTTGTGATCTAACAGAAATTTATAGAGTGAAAAAAGCTCTGACAATAGAAAAGTTTGCGGCAAGAGTTTTTTCTCCTGCTGAACAAGAATATTGTGAAGCCCGTGGCATGCAGAAATTTGCAAGTTACGCGGCAAGGTTTGCGGCTAAAGAAGCTTTGCTGAAAGCTTTGGGAACAGGCTTGAGGGGCGGCAAGCTTATAGATATTGAAGTTTATAATGACTGTATGGGAAAGCCGAGTTTGCGTTTGAGCGGTTATTTTGCTACTCTGGCTGAAGAACGCGGTGTCAAAGAAATATATCTTTCGTTGAGCCATACTAAAGAACTTGCTATGGCCCAGGTTGTATTGGAGGGATAAGGATGAAACTGGTTTTTGCTAAGGAAATGCAGAGTTTAGATCAGCAGTCTGCAGAACAGATCGGCTTGCCGACAATGGTGCTGATGGAAAATGCTGGTAAAGCTGTAGCGGAAACAGCTGCGGATTTTTTAGAAGATTGTTTTGGGAAAAATATTGTTGTTTTTACAGGTAAGGGCAATAATGGCGGTGATGGTTTTGCTGCTGCACGGTGGCTGTCCAATCAGGGAGCGCGGGTAAAGGTTTTTCTTGTATCACCGTGGCAGGAACTTACAGGAGATGCTGCGGCGCAGCTGCGTATTTGCCGGAAGTGTGGTATTGAACTATTTGCACTTAAGGAAGACAGAGGCAGCTGGGATGTAGCGGAAGTTAGTTGCCGCCAGGCTGATTTGGTGATAGATGCTGTTTTAGGAACAGGGTTTAATGGCGTTTTACAGGGGGTACAGCAACGTGTCTGTGGTTTGATGAACAGTATTGCTGTGCCGGTTGTGTCCATTGATGTACCAAGCGGTGTCAGTGCTGATACAGGCAGTGCAGATAAAAATGCTGTGCAGGCAGATATTACAGTTACTATGGCACTTGCCAAACCAGGTTTGTTTTTGTATCCGGCAGCTGAATTAAGCGGAGAAATTATAGTTGCCGATATTGGTATGCCTAAAATACTTTTAGAACGTATGGATAGTAAAAAGTTTTTGTTAACTGAGAATATTGCTTGTGATTTACTGCCGCAGAGAAATGGAAACTGCCATAAGGGTGAAGCGGGAAGGGTAGTTATCACCGCTGGATCACCGGGTTTTACAGGTGCGGCTGCGTTATGCTCGGAAGCGGCTGTTAAGGCAGGTGCTGGTCTGGTAAGTTTGCTGACGCCACTTTGCAGTCGTGAAGTATTAGCGGTGAAACTGACAGAAATTATGGTTGAAGGTTTGATCGAGCGGATGCCGGGAGCTTTAGGTGGAGGAGCCACTGGTGCAGTGCTGGACAAAGCCGGCAGAGCTGATGTTTTGGCTATAGGTCCTGGTCTTGGTACGTCTGGAAGTACGGTGGAAGTTATTCGGGAAATTCTGCAGTCGGTGGAAGTGCCGGTGATTATCGATGCCGATGCGTTGACTGCATTGCAGGGACATGTTGGTATTTTAAATACCATGAGGGCTCCGAAAGTTTTAACGCCGCATCCGGGAGAGTTGGGAAGGCTGTTGGATTTGGAAGCGGCTGAAGTTGACGCAAGACGCCTGGAATTGGCAGGCAAATATGCTGCTGAGTGGGATGCTGTCCTCGTTTTGAAAGGCGCTCCTACTGTTATAGGCTGTCCTGACGGCAATGTTTATATCAATACTACCGGCAACAGTGCTATGGCTACAGGCGGCAGCGGTGATGTGCTCACAGGAATTATTGCCGGGTTGGCTGCGCAGGGGATTTCTGTACAGGAAGCGGCGTTAGCTGGTGTATATATGCACGGGCTGGCTGGCGATTTGGCCAGTAAAGGGATTATTGGTATGGCAGCAGGAGAAATCAGCCAGTACTTGCCACAGGCCCGCAGAATTATTGAGCAGGGAGAATAAAAGATTTCACTTAAATTTTGCAGATAAAAGTTAGGGTATGTTTACAATACTTACGCTTAAATGATAAAATTAAGTATTAGAGATGAAAGAAAGGGAGATGCCGTTTGCAGAAGAAATTAGTTTTTGTTTTTGCACTTGTAAGCTGTTTGATGTTTAGTTTAACGGCTTTTGCCTCAGAAATAACAGATGTTCGTTGGGGAGTTGATAAAACCAATGTGCTGCGTTTTGTGGTGGACTGTGATAAACCGACAGGTTATAAAATAACTTTTGACGGCAATACGATGCTGATAACTATGGATGCAGATTTAAATAGCAAAGTTGGCCGTGCTCATAAGATAAAGAGCGATATTGCAAATGAAATGCGTTTAGATACGTCGGAAGGTAAAACCGTACTGAAGGTGCCTCTGCAAAAGGCCATTGGCAGTAAAGATTATAAGGGGTTTACCTTAAAAAAAGATCCTGTTACCAAAAGACCGGACAGAATCGTTATTGATGTTATGGCTAATAAACGTCAGGCATCTGAACCTGCCAAAACAACACCTGCAGGCGGTAAAACTACTACAGATAAAACACCGACGCCTGCTGTTAGTAAAACTGCCTATCGTACCAGCGGCGGGCTGAAGGATAAACGAATTACGCTGGACGCAGGACATGGAGGCAGTGATCCGGGAGCAGTTGGGGCAAAAGGAACTAAAGAAAAAGATATTACTTTAAAAATAACGCAGAAAGTTGAAGAACTGCTGAAGAAAAAAGGCGCTAAAGTTACAATGACACGTGTTAAAGATGTTGACGTTTATGGCGTAAATGCTACAGACGCGCAGGAGCTTCAGGCGCGTGTCGATGTAGCTGAAAACAGTGCTGCTGATCTCTTTATCAGTCTGCATATCAATGCTTCTGTCAATAAAAACGTAGGCGGCTTCTCGTCCTATTATTATCCTAAAACAAGCCATGATGCACGTGTAGCTACGGCCATTCAAAAACGGATGACTAATAGTTTTGGTTTGGATGATTTAGGTATACGTCAGGCAAACTTCTACGTCAATAAACGCAGCAGTATGCCGTCGGCATTAATCGAAATGGCATTTATAACTAATGCCAAAGAAGAAAAACTGCTGAACAGCAACTGGTTTCAAAGTAAGCTGGCTAAGGCGATTGCTGATGGTATCGAGGACTATTTTAAATGATGTGGGAGGCCAATATGTTAAAGAAATTTGCAGTAATCTGCACTTTGATGCTCTGCGTGTTAGTTGCAGGCTGCAGTGATGATCAAACTGCTACGGTTATCCCGCAGCCTGAAACTAAACAAACGCAGAATAATAAGAATCAAGAAATTACGGTAACGGTGTATCGTGCACCTGTCAACGGAGAGGAATATCTGTTGCCGGAAAAGGTAACCCGCAAATCCGGCGCGATGACTGCTCCGGAGATTGCGTTGGATATTTTGGTAAACAGCAGTCCGCAGGATACTGCGAAAATGGTCAGTCTGTTTCCTAAAGGGACAAAAATCAGAACAATGAAGATAGAAGATGGGACTGCTTATGTTGATTTTTCCAAGGAAATAACCAATGTACCGCAGGGATCCTATACTGAACTGATGCTGACAACTGCTATTGTCAACACTCTGACAGAGTTTCCGGAGATAAAAAAAGTACAGATTTTAGTTGATGGTAAAAAAATTGCGTCCTTGAAAGGACATACTGATATTTTAGATCCTTTGGAACGTAATACTACTTTATTGAAAAAATAAACGGGAGCAGTATCGGCAAAAGTCGGTACTGCTTTTTTGAAATGGGAGTGCTGTTGATGGAGTATTTTTGTGGTAATATTGAAACGATGGAAGCGTTAGGAAAACTTTTGGGAAGGCTTGCTAAAAACGGAGATGTTTTTTGTCTTTGTGGGGAGTTAGGTGCCGGTAAAACTTTGTTGTGTCGTGAAATAGCTATGGCACAGGGGGTTGATGCCAGTGAAATAAACAGTCCAACGTTTTCGATTATGAATGTGTATCATGGTAAAATGGAGATCAGGCATTTTGATTTATACAGGCTGAATACTGTTGAAGAATTGGAAAATATCGGCTATGGGGAATATGTTGGCGGCGAAGGGCTGACTCTTATCGAATGGGCGGATAATTTTTTAGAGGAAATGCCTGAAGAAAGTCTTGATATCTACATAAAAATTGTTCCGGAAGGCCGTTTGATACAATTGCTCCCTAATGGTGAAAGGTATCTGGAATTATGTGAGGAAGTGGAAAAAAATGCTGACTTTAGCCATTGATACGGCAACTAAAGTCTGTGCCGTGGGTTTGTGTCGTGATGGACAAATTTTGGCAGAATATAGGATCAATATGGGCATGACTCACTCTGAGGGGCTTATGCCGCAGCTTGAGCAGCTTTTAACACGGACTAAGATCACTAAAAATGAGATTGATCTTTTAGCAGTCAGTATGGGGCCGGGGTCTTTTACCGGTTTGAGGATTGGCCTGGCATCGGCAGAAGCAATGGCTTATAGCTGGCATAAACCTATCTGCGGGGTCAATACGCTGAAAGCGCTTGCCTATAATCTGCCGATAGACGGTTATGTATTATCACCTGTTTTAGACGCACAAAAAGGCAATTTTTATCAGGCGATTTATGAATGGCAGCAGGGGACACTCATAGAGCATCAGGAGATCAAAGTTGTAGATCGCAAGAAGCTTTTGGAAAATATAGCTGTTTTGGGTATGCCTGCTTTATTATTGGGAGAATGCCAGAAAATTGACCTTGCCGATTTGCCTTCGTGGTGCCGAAAGGCTCCAGCACATTTATGTTGGCCGCAGGCTGCCTCGGTAGCGCTTTTGGCGGAAGCCGAGTATGATCCTGATAATACCGGTGATATTTTTGGTTTAGAACCTTATTACATTAGAAGATCAGAGGCTGAAGAATTATGGGAAAAACGCCAGCAGGAATAATGATAAGGACTTTGACAGCGGCAGATTTGACTGCTGTCAGCAGCATAGATGAAAAGTCTTTTTTTGATGTCTGGAGCCCAAGTATGTGGCTGGATGAGTTGAATAACAGCTTAACAACATATCTTGTTTTAGAAGATGCTGGGCGTATTCTTGGTTATGCCGGGTTTTGGCTGGTGGCAGGGGAAGCGCAGATAACCAGAGTCGCGGTTGCTGCTGAAGAACGTGAACACGGCTTGGGAACACGCTTGACAGCAGCCCTGATCAATAAGGCATGGGAACTTGGCGCTGTGGCGGTGACTTTGGAAGTGCGTGAGAGCAATATTGCAGCGCAAAAGGTTTATTTGACCTGCGGTTTTGCCAGCGAGGGGATAAGACCAAATTATTATGAAGATAATCATGAAAATGCAATAATCATGTGGTTATATAAGGAGGGTAAGCCTGATGTCTGAAGACGTGTATATTTTGGGCATTGAAAGCAGTTGTGATGAAACTGCGGCTGCCGTAGTCAAAAATGGACGTGAAGTGCTTTCGAATATTATTTCCTCACAGATTGTTATCCATCGAAAATTTGGCGGTGTTGTACCGGAGATAGCTTCGCGTAAACATATTGAAAATATTTTGCCGGTTATTGACGAAGCACTGCGTCAGGCTAATGTGAAGCTGGAAGAAATAGACGCTGTCGCAGTAACTTATGGACCAGGGCTTGTAGGGGCGCTTCTAGTTGGTGTATCGGCTGCCAAAGCGCTGGCTTGGGCTAATGACAAGCCGCTGATTGGTGTCAATCATTTGGAGGGACATGTTTTTGCCAATTTTTTGAATGATAAAGATCTGGAACCTCCTTTTATGGCTTTAGTAGTAAGCGGCGGGCATACGGCGCTGCTAAAGGTAACTGATTATAACAGCTTTGAATTACTGGGACAAACTCGTGACGATGCTGCAGGTGAAGCTTTTGATAAAATTGCACGTGTGATGGGTCTGCAATATCCAGGAGGACCGGAAATAGAAAAATTGGCGGCAGCGGGGGATCCGCAGGCGATCGATTTTCCGCGGGCACTTTTGAAGGAAGATTATCAGTTTAGTTTCAGCGGCTTAAAGTCAGCTGTAATCAATTATCTGCATAACGAACAGCAGGCAGGCCGTGAAGTAAATAAAGCCGATGTGGCCGCTTCATTTCAGGAAGCGATTGTAGATGTGCTGGTGCAGAAAAGTGTGCATGCGCTGCAGGAAACCGGTTTGAAAAAAATAGTTCTGGCCGGTGGTGTTTCGGCTAATAAACATTTACAAACAGCGTTAGCTGATGCTGTAGGCGGGATTGGAGCAAGTTTGGTACATCCAACTCCAATTTTATGCACTGATAATGCTGTAATGATAGCTTGCCGTGGTTATTTTATGTATCAGAACGGTGAGTATAGTCCTCTGGATTTGAACGCTGTTCCATCGTTAAAATTAGGTTGAACAGTGTCCACTGAAGTAAAAGAACTTGTGGATTTTGTGGATAAAATGCTGAAATATAGCTAAAAAACAGTTCTTGCTGTGCATAAGTCTGTGGATAATGTGGAAAAAACTGTGGATTGATGGGGATAAACAAGGTAATAAGAAACAGGGGAATAAATGATATGCCCAAGAATTTGACTGTAGAACAAAAAAATATTTTATCCTCTATGAAAGTCGGCGCAGCTTTTGCTGCCGATGTTGCTCATGCATGCATAACGATGTATGTTTGGGATGATAACCCCAAATTTCTGTATATTTATCATCAGGAACTGCCAAGAACGCAATTTTTTGGTGAACTGCCTGATAAAACAGGTCGCGAACTGCGCGGTAATGAGGAGCCTTTAGTGCAGCGGGCACTGCAGAGAGGTGTGCCTTTGTCAGGGAAACGTGAGCTGTCGCTGGGGCTTTTCGTCGATTTGCGTGTTTATCCTATTCAAGATAGTAAAGGAAAATGTTTTGCCGTAGTTGCTTTTGATACCAATGAACCGGAAGAACTTTTCATTATGACGGCAGTGGAGTTTTTAAAAAATACCGGCCGACAGATTTTGAGCAGTAATTATTACGGCAGATTGCTGCCTGGCGACGGGTTGATGATTGTTGATAAGGACAAGGTCATTATAGCCGCGAACAGGACGGCCAGACATCTTTTTAAAGTGCAGGGCTTATCTAATTTAGTTGGACGAAGGACAAACAGTTTGCAGATCAACTGGCCTTTGGTTGGTATGGTGCTGAAGACGGGTGTCGCTGAAGGAAAGGAAATAGACATGCAGGGACTGCTGCTTGCAATGAGGGTGATCCCTGTTACGAACAGGCCTGATACAGCGGCCGCTATTGTTATTCTACAGGATATAACAGAGCTGAAAAAGAAAGATACAGAGCTGCTTATCAAATCTGTAGTTATTCGGGAAATACATCATCGCGTTAAAAACAATTTGCAGACTATCGCCAGCCTGCTGAGGCTGCAGGCACGCAGGGCTCATACAGACGAAACAAAACTGGTATTGCGTGACTGTATTAACAGGGTTACCAGTATCGCTGTTGTACATGAATTTCTTTCACAGCAGGATAGCGGTAAAATTGATGTAGCTGTGGCAGCGCAGGGTATTTATGAAGCCATTATTGCCAGTATGGCAGACCCTAATTTTAAATTGCAGACAAGCTTTAAAGCGGATAATGTTTTACTGCCTTCCGATAAAGCAACAAGCATTGCTTTGGTTCTGAACGAGCTTCTGCAAAATTCACTGGACCATGCTTTTGCAGGCCGCAGCAGCGGCCGGCTTGATGTTGAGTTTTATAAAATCCCCGGAAGTTATTGCTTAAAAATCTGTGATGACGGTAATGGTTTGCCGCCGGGTTTTGTTTTAGATGAGCAAACCAGTTTAGGCCTGAAAATAATAAAAACTATGGTGGAAGCAGATCTTCGCGGTACTTTTACAATAGAAGCCCTGAAACAGGGGACTTGTGCTGTAGTTACCATACCGTCAGAGTTGGAGGGGTCAGAATGAAAAATACTTTGAAAGTTGTTTTAGCTGATGATGAGGCGCTTATTCGTCTTGATATCAGAGAAATGCTGACAGAGGCAGGACATGAAGTTGCAGGTGAAGCCAATAACGGTGAAGATGCAGTTGCCATGACGAGAGCTCTGCAGCCTGACCTTGTGATCATGGATGTGAAAATGCCGCAAATGGATGGGCTTACAGCTTCTAAAATCATTACCGACGAGCATCTGGCTCCGGTACTTTTGCTGACAGCCTACAGTCAACAGGAGATTGTATCGCAGGCAAAAAGTTCGGGTGTATTGGGATATTTAGTGAAGCCGGTTCGTGAAGAACAGTTATTTCCGGCAATGGAGATAGCAATTTCCCGTTTTGAAGAAATCAAAGCCATGGGGGCTGAGCTGGGATTATTAAAAGAAAGTTTGGAAACAAGAAAACTGCTTGACCGGGCTAAAGGAATTTTAATGTCAGCACATGGATTTACGGAACAGGAAGCATATCGAAAAATGCAGCAGTACAGTATGAACAGGCGTATTTCCATTAAGGAGTTGGCTGAAGCGGTAATTGCATCAGCATTAAAAAATAAATAAATATAAAAAATTCACGCAGGAGTAATTGAGAGGCTGCGTGAATTTTTCACTTTTTTGTCAAAAAATTTTACAGGAATTGTCTTGCATTTTTTTAGGAAACGGATATAATAATAAATGTAATTAGCACTCGACAATAATGAGTGCTAACAAAAGAAAAATAAAAAATTTATATAGGCATCTGAAAGGGGACTTGAAAATGTTGAAACCATTAGCAGATCACATCGTTGTAGAACTTACAGTAAAAGAGGAAAAAACTTCCAGCGGTATTTATTTGCCGGATACGGCTTCTAAAGAGAAACCGCAAACTGGTAAGGTCGTTGCCGTAGGCGCAGGTAAAGTGCTGGATAACGGTACTCGTGTCGCTCCTGAAGTTAAAGCTGGCGATGAGGTTGTATTTGCAAAATATTCCGGAACTGAATTTAAATATGACGGTAAAGATTATTTGATCCTCAGCGAACGCGATGTGCTTGCTGTTCTCTAAGTAATGATTTTTTACTAAAAAAGTGAAATATAAAGGAGTGTATTTGAAATGGCAAAGGAAATAAAATTTAATGAAGAAGCTCGCCGTAGTTTAGAACGCGGTGTCAATGCATTAGCAGATGCAGTAAAGGTAACCCTTGGTCCTAAAGGACGTAATGTAGTGCTCGAAAAGAAATTTGGCGCCCCAACTATTACTAACGATGGCGTAACTATTGCCCGTGATATTGAACTTGAAGATCCGTTTGAAAATATGGGTGCGCAGCTTGTAAAAGAAGTTGCTACAAAAACTAACGATGTTGCCGGTGACGGTACTACCACTGCTACTGTTTTGGCACAGGCTATGGTTCGTGAGGGCATGCGCAATGTTGCTGCCGGCGCTAATCCAATGGTGCTGAAAAAAGGTATTCAAAAAGCTGTTGACGTTTTGGTAGAAGAACTGCAGGCTGTTTCTAAAAAGGTTGAGACTAAAGAAGCTAAAGCTCAGGTTGCATCTATTTCCGCAGCTGATGAAGAAATCGGCGGTCTGATTGCTGACGCTATGGAAAAGGTCGGCGACGACGGTGTTATTACTGTTGAAGAATCCAAAACTATGGAAACCTGCCTGGAGACTGTTGAAGGTATGCAATTTGACCGCGGTTATATTTCTCCTTATATGGCAACAGATCCTGATAAAATGGAAGCAGTTCTTAACAACCCGCTCGTACTCATCACAGACCGTAAAATTACTATGATTCAGGATATTATGCCTGTACTTGAAAAAGTCGTCCAAGGCGGCCGGGAATTACTTATTATCGCTGAAGATATTGAAGGCGAAGCTTTGGCCACTTTGGTTGTGAATAAACTTCGCGGTACCTTCAAGGCTGTAGCTGTTAAAGCTCCTGGTTTCGGTGATCGCCGTAAAGCTATGCTGCAGGACATTGCTATTCTTACCGGAGCAACAGTTATCAGCGAAGAAGTTGGACGTAAGCTTGACAGCGCCAGCATGGAAGATTTGGGCAGCGCCAGCCAGGTCCGCGTAACCAAGGAATTGACTACTATCGTTGATGGCGGCGGTAACAAAGAAGAAATTGCAGCACGCGTTGCTCAAATCCGTGCTCAGATCCCTGAAACTACTTCTGAATTTGACAAAGAAAAATTACAAGAGCGTTTGGCTAAACTTGCAGGCGGCGTAGCTGTTATTAAAGTTGGTGCTGCTACTGAAGTTGAGCTTAAAGATAAAAAACTGCGTATTGAAGATGCTTTGAACGCTACTCGTGCAGCAGTTGCTGAGGGTATTGTTGCAGGCGGCGGTACTGCTCTGCTGCAGGTGCAAACTGCTTTAAGCAAAATCAAAGTAACAGGCGATGAAAAAACCGGCGTAGAAATCGTTAAACGCGCTATTGAAGAACCGGTACGTCAAATAGCTTATAATGCCGGATTGGAAGGCGCAGTTATCGTTGATACGATTAAACGTTCCCGCAGAGGTTTTGGTTTTAACGCTTTGACCGAGGAATACGTTGATATGATCGAAGCTGGTATCGTTGATCCTACTAAGGTTACCCGCAGTGCTCTGCAAAATGCAGCCAGTATCGCAGCTATGGTTTTGACTACTGAATCTGTTGTTGCTGATAAACCTGCAAAAGAAGGCGCTGCTCCTATGGGTGGTATGCCGATGGGTGGCGGAATGCCGGGTATGATGTAATAAATTTACATCTGTACATTGAAAGTCCAAGGCCCCGTACTTATTGTACGGGGCCTTTTGCATTGCAATTTCAGCGTGATTATTGTATGATATTATATTATACATTATTAGTTAAATTATTTTGAGGAGGCTTACAGCAATATGCAAACAGGTAACCATGAAATGATCTTAGTTATCGATTTCGGCGGTCAGTATAACCAATTGATCGCCAGGCGTGTAAGGGAATGCGGCGTTTACTGTGAAATAGTTCCCTATACCTACACTTTAGAACAGATCAAAGCTAAAAACCCTAAAGGGATCATCTTTACAGGCGGGCCTAATAGTGTTTATGGTGATGATACTCCTAAGATCGATCCTGGCGTATTTGAACTAGGCGTGCCTGTACTTGGTATTTGCTATGGACATCAGCTGATGACTCAGACGCTGGGAGGCAGAGTTGAAAGCGCTGATGTGCGTGAGTACGGGAAAACGGCTGTAAAACTCAATAAAAATAATATTCTTTTTAAGGATATCGAAGAGCACAACATTTCCTGGATGAGCCACACTGATTATGTGTCAGAGGTCCCGGAGGGATTTGTAGTAACTGCTGATACAAGTGAATGCCCTGTAGCCGGAATGGCTAATGATTTGCGTAAATTATATGGAGTGCAGTTCCATCCTGAAGTGGAGCATACACCATTTGGACGTAAGATGATTTCTAATTTCCTGTTTGACGTCTGCGGAGTTAAAGGCGACTGGACTATGAGCAGTTTTGCACAGCGTAAAATTGCCGAGATTAAAGAGGCCATTGGCGATAAAAAAGTTCTCTGTGCATTGTCCGGCGGTGTTGATTCTTCCGTTGCGGCAGTATTAGTACATAAAGCAGTGGGTAAGCAGCTGACCTGTGTTTTTGTAGATCACGGCCTGCTGCGTAAAGATGAAGGCGATCAGGTCGAAACGGTTTTTAAAGAACAATTTGATATGAATCTGATCCGCGTCAATGCAGCGGAGCGCTTTCTTGGCCGGTTGGCAGGTGTGTCTGATCCTGAAACGAAGCGTAAGATCATCGGTGAAGAATTTATTCGTGTTTTTGAAGAAGAATCTAATAAACTGGGCAAGGTAGATTTTCTGGTGCAGGGAACTATTTATCCTGATGTTGTCGAAAGCGGTACCAGTACTTCAGCGACAATCAAAAGCCACCATAATGTTGGCGGCTTGCCGGAGGATATGCGGTTGGCTTTGATTGAACCGCTGCGCGAACTGTTTAAAGACGAAGTTCGTGCTGTCGGAGAAGAATTGGGAATACCTTCTGCCTTAGTCTGGCGTCAGCCATTTCCTGGACCTGGTTTAGCTATCCGTGTGCTGGGGGAAGTTACTCAGGAGAAATTAGAAATAACTCGTGAAGCTGATGCTATCTTTCGAGAAGAAATTGCTAAAGCTGGTTTAGAGCGCAAAATATGGCAGTATTTTGCGTGTCTGCCCAATATCCGTTCTGTAGGCGTTATGGGGGATGGACGGACATATTCGCATACCGTTGCACTGCGTGCTGTAACCAGCAGTGATGGTATGACCTCTGATTGGGCGCATATTCCTTTCAGTGTTCTGGATATTATTTCCAGACGTATTGTCAATGAAGTGCAAGGCGTTAACCGCATTGTTTACGATATTACATCTAAACCGCCTGCAACGATTGAGTGGGAATAAAAAGATACTAAATAAAACCGCAGTCCATTTTTATGAACTGCGGTTTTTATTTGGTGTTTTAGAAATCCAAATATATATATATTTGGATAGTAGATGTTTGTATGAATACACGGGAGAGCATTTGTAGTAACAGCAGTTATTTTTCGGTTGATAGATATCTGGGAAATTATAATGATTAAGCATTTTATGGGAAGATGCTTTGTTATAATAAAAATACATAGTTATTAACTGGATAAAAAATAATACTAAATAATCATTCGATAAAGAATAGAGCCTATTAAAGAAAGAAAAATGTAAAATTATACAAAAATATAAAAACGGACAATAGTGAATAAAAATTAATAATTTTAAAGATTAATATACTTCGGCAGCTTATTTTACAAGACAAAAATTTTGTTCTGTAAAATAGGCTGCTTTTTTTATTTAAAATAAGATTTAAATGGTGAATTAAATTGGCTGTTTAAGGAAATGCGGCTTGTTAAGCGGGTAGTTAACGATAGTTGCATTATCTGTAAAAGATTGATTATTATTAAATAAATACCAGATGAAATAACTAAAAGTTAAAAAATAATAATAAGAGAAAATCATTATAATGTGAATAAAATGTAACTAAAATGCAAAAATATTCCTAAAAATATTGACAAATCAGTTTTTAACAATTAATATTACATTGCTAAAATATAATTTTATAAACTTAAAGAAGGTAGATGCTTTAAAAAGAAATAAATAAATTTTAGTAAAGTGATTTTTAATATATTTAAAGTCGTTGGGGAGCGATTTTAATATATAAAAATTATAAATTTTAAAACTCAATAAAGGAGAGGGTTGCAATGAAAAATAAGAAGACTTTGCATTTGGCTATAGCTTTAGCTATAAGTTCAATGCCTTTATTCAGTGTTGCAGAAGCTAATATTTATATTGGTGCTACTGTAGGTGATGACTATACAGTAAATGCGAGCGCTGATGCGTATCCAAATCTGGTTGGTCATGCTTTTGGTATCTATACTAATGGTGGTAATGCTTCTTCAGTAACAACTGCTGGAGATAGGTTGACGCTGATAACTTCTGGTCAGGCAGCTGATGGTATTCGTTCTAATCCGAGCGGTAATTCTGACTGGCAGAATGCATCTGGTACAATAAATGTTGGTGATGACCTGACAATAACTGTCAGCGGTAACAGTGCCGATGGTTTGAACATCAACGGTTCTACAGTCCTCAACATTGGGGATAATGCTACGATCAATACTTTGTATAATGGGGAATTGAAGTATTCCAATGGTGATACTTCTGACGGAGCCCATGCTGTGCGTGCAAATTTCCATGCTACAATAAATATTGGTGATGGGTTAACGGCCGGAACACTGGGTGAAAGTTCGCATGCGGTTTATGCGGCACAGGGCAGGTCTACAACTAATCCGACAGGCGGGTCTAAAATCAATATTGGTAAAGGCGCGGTTTTGTCTACGGCAGGTGATGGTTCTCATGCCGTAATGATGGCTTCCAATAATGGCAAGATCGTTATTGAAGAAGGCGCGGAGATGACTACGCTGGGTGATGGTTCTCATGGTGTTGCTGCTTATGCTGATACTTCGGCAAAAGGAAGTGTCGCAAACGGTGCTGTTGAAATTGGCGCCGGTTCTACTATTGCTACAGTTGGTGATGGCTCCCATGGTGTATTTGCAAACATGACAGGTTCGGTTTTATCTTTAGATGATAATGTTGGTATTACAACTGAAGGCGATGCTTCACATGGCTTGCTGGCACAAAGAGGTGTTATTGAAGCAGGCGACGGTTTGAATATTTCTGTTGAAGGCAGCGGATCTCATGGTGCATATGTAAATGCTGCAACCGGCAGCATAGAATTTTTAGGCGGCGCTACTATAGATAATAATGACAATGATGGCTACGCTATTTATGCCGATAAGGGAACTATAACAGGTACGGCTGGTAATTCTACTTTTAATATTACCGGCAATATGTATGCTGATAACAGCGGTTCCATTGATTTGGACATGGATAATAATTCTGTGTTTACTGGCAGTACCGCACTTGCAAACAGCGGAACGATTAATTTGAATTTGAAAAATAACAGTTACTGGCATGTTACCAGCAGTTCTGAAGTGAGCAGTTTACATGTCAGTGGCGGCAGTATGGTTAATCTCAGTCATGAAGCTGGTATGAATACCGTTGTGACTGTTGATGATCTGAGCGGCAGCGGCGGTGTGTTCAAATTCAATACTGAACTGGACAGTGAAGCCAATGGCGATAAACTGGTAATCAATTCTTCGGAAACCGGCAGCACACATTATGTGCATGTTAATGACCTGAGTTTGATCAATGGCGAGGTTTCAGGTGAAAAGAAACTGCATTTGATCACAGATAACAGCAGTAATGCTTCTTTCGTTGGCGAATATATGGATACCGGTGGATTATGGGATGTACTGCCGACTGTTGAGCGCGGGGATACTTTAGGTGAAAGTGCGAATGAGTGGTATCTGACAAAAATTGAAAAGAAGGAAAATGGCAATACTGAAACCATCAACGATGGTTTTGCCAGTGATTACAGCTTGTGGAGAGCTACTAATGACACTTTACGTAAACGTTTAGGCGATATTCGCAGTGGTGAACATGGAACAGACGGTGTCTGGGCTCGTATGTATCATGGTAAATTGAAAGGTCAGAGCTATACTGATAAATACCATACCTATCAGTTGGGTTATGATAAGACCAGATATGACGAGAAAAATGGTCAGCGTACTAATGGTATCGTATTGGAACGCAGCGAAGGTAAATTAAGCTATACGGCAGGCAAGGGTGAAACAGGCCTGACTGCTCTCGGTTTATATACGACATGGTTTGGCAATAAAGGCCATTATACAGATATAGTGCTGCGTGCTGGACACTTGGATCACAAGATGAATACTTATGGCGAATATGCTGAACGCAGTGATTATGACAATGCTGCTTACAGTATCAGCTTTGAGTATGGCAGGCAGAAGAATTACGAAAAAGGCTGGTTCTTTACACCGCAGGCACAAATTACTTTAGGCAGAATGAACAGTGTTGATTTTACGACCGAACGCGGAACCAAGATCGATGTAGATGGTTTAACCAGTGCTATTGGCCGTATCGGTTTTGAAGTTGGACGGAAGATCAGCCCGGAAAGCAGCTATTATTTTAAACTGGGAGCGTTCCATGAATTTGACGGTGACCGTGATGTATCGATGGTTGCTGCTAACGGCGAAAATCTGCGTAAACGCTATGACAATGGCGATACCTGGTATGAATTCGGTATGGGCGCGCAGGTTCAGTTAAGTCGTAATACCCATTTCTATGGTGATATTGAACGCAGCTTTGGCGGCGACACGAAAAAGGAATGGCAGGTAAATACAGGTATTAGATGGGAATTCTAAAACTGTTTAAATGATGCAGAATATTGCATAGGGGATTTGGTGGAGGAAAGACGACCAAAGGAGAACTCGGATCATGGATAAAATTCAAGGAAAAATTAAATTTATAGCACCGTCTTTACAGGATGAACATTATAGCACAGCATATATTTTAGGTAATATTACCTGGCTGATGATGCATTCTAAACAACATGAGACGATGCCGCTGCATATGATGGCTTCGCAAATCTTTCCGGCGATCGCCAATAAGCAGTATGTACTGGGAATGTCAGAAAAAGGCAGCCCGTTGTTTTATATGGCCTGGGCCAATTTTGATGATGCTGCTGAAGAGGAGTATTTAACAAACTATAACCTGGCGTTAACACCTCATAACTGGAACGGCGGCGATCGTCCCTGGATACTGTTTTTTGCTGCACCGTTCGGTGGAGCTTATGAAGGTGAACGCTGGATAAAAGAAAATCTTTTTAAGGATTCGCCTGAAGTGCGGTTTCTTTATCATGAGGGTAAAAAACGTGGTAAACGTATTTTATGTAAACGCGGCAAAAATGTCTCTGCGAGGGCAAGCTTGAAGTGGCATAATGAAAATATGCCGTTAGTAGCGGCGCCGATGCAGCTTGAAAAAGATGTGGCGTCACTGCTTGGTTAATCAAAAATAAAAATCCTCAACCAATTTTGGTTGAGGATTTTTTGTTTTTAAATTATTTTTGTAGTCCAATCTTCGATGTTCCAAACTGAAGTTACCCAATCTTCATAAAATTCAGGTTCATGCGAAACCAGAAGGATACTTCCTTTAAATGAGATCAGCGCGCGTTTAAGTTCTTCCTTTGCGTCAACGTCCAGATGGTTTGTTGGTTCGTCTAAAACAAGCCAATTGATATCACGAAGCATCAGCTTGCATAAACGGACCTTAGCTGCTTCGCCGCCGCTCAAAACAAAAACTTTGCTGGTAATATGTTCGTTAGTTAAACCACAGCCCGCTAAAGCGGCTCGGACTTCATAATTGGTAAGACCGGGATATTCGTTCCATACGTCTTCTAAAGCTGTATTTTCGTTTTTAGTGCGTTCTTCCTGCTCAAAATAACCAGGTTCTAAAAATTCACCCAGTTCTACAGAACCTGACACTGGCGGTATCAGTCCTAAAATAGTTTTTAAAAGGGTCGTTTTGCCTAGTCCGTTTACACCGCGGAGAGCTATTTTCTGACCGCGTTCAAGATTGAAGCTTACAGGACGAGTAAGTGGTGTATCATAGCCTAAAACTAAGTTTTTAGCTTCAACTATGAAACGGCTTGGAGTCCTTGCTTCTGTAAATTTAAAGGTTGGTTTAAGTTTTTCACGTGGTTTTTCAATGATTTCCATTTTATCAAGCTTGCGCTGTCGGCTTTTAGCCATATTAGTAGTAGCGACGCGTGCTTTATTGCGGGCGACAAAATCTTCCAGTTTGGCAATTTCCTGCTGCTGACGTTCATAAGCGCTTTCACGCTGGGCTTTATAAATAGCGTACATTTCCTGGAATTTGTCATAGTTGCCGGTATAGCGGGTCAGTTCACAGTTTTCCAAATGGTAGATAACGTTGACTACCTGATTGAGGAAGGCTATGTCGTGAGAAATAAGAATGAAGGCATGCTCATAGTTTTGTAAAAACCTTGTCAGCCATTCGATATGCTCAACGTCTAAATAGTTGGTAGGTTCATCTAATAACAAAATGGAAGAGTTCTGCAAAAGCAGCTTGGTAAGCAAAACCTTACTGCGCTGACCGCCGGAAAGTTCGCTGACATCTCTGTCAAGCCCGATACTGCCTAAGCCGAGACCGTTAGCCACTTCTTCGATTTTAGTATCTAATGAATAGAAACCACTGTGTTCGAGCTCTGTCTGGATCTCGCCTACAGTATTCATCATTTTATCTATTTCTTCAGGTGCAGCTTCAGCTATTTTGTCGTAAAGTTCCAGCATCTGTTTTTCTGCTTCGTACATATCATTGAAAGCAGTGCGCAGGACCTCGCGGATAGTTTTACCGGCCTCTAGTGTACTTTGCTGGTCTAAGTAACCAACAGTAACGCGTCCGGGCCATTCTACCTTGCCTTCATCCGGCAGTAAATGGCCGGTAACGATATTAAGGAAGGTCGATTTACCTTCGCCGTTGGCACCGACGAGACCGACATGCTCGCCGCGCAGTAATTTAAAAGAAACATTTTCCAAGATCTGGCGGCCACCAAAAGTATGGGAAACATTAGTAACATTCAAATAGCTCATACTAAACCTCTTTCATGAAAATATATGTTACAATTTTAACGTAACTAATAGTAGTTTGTCAAAGCAGAAAACAGGATTTTACATGGAAATGTCGAATAAAGCAATACTGAATTTAATAAGGAGGCTTTTATAATGATCTGCGGAAATAAGCAAGATATAGAAAAAATACTGCCATATGTATCAGAGGGTTTACAGAAAGCTTTACAATATATAAAAGAAACAAACTTTGCCGAAGTAAAGAACGGTGAATATGAAATAGATGGCAGGGATGTATTTGTAAGAATTAATACCTATGCGACAGAAGATAAAATAAATAAAAAGCCCGAAGCTCATAATCAGTATATTGATGTCCAGTATTTAGGTGCAGGGGAGGAAATAATTTATTTTACACCCAGAAGAGCTGAACATATTGTTGTGGAAGATCATGCAGATGAAAGTGATCTGCTTTTTTACGAAGAAATAGAGGAGAAGGATCACGTAGTTTTGCAGACTGGTGATTTTGCTGTATTTTTTCCGTGGGAATTACATCGGCCTGGCTGCAGTACCAAGAATGGAATGCAAGAAGTGCAAAAAATAGTTGTTAAGATTAAACATAAAAATCAGTAAAAATTTCAAAAAAAGTGTTGACAAGATTACAAAATTGCCATATAATACCACTTGTGACGTTGAGAAACGTCAGTGACCTTCCCCGATAGCTCAATCGGTAGAGCACTCGGCTGTTAACCGAGTTGTTGTAGGTTCGAGTCCTACTCGGGGAGCCAACTGGCCGGTTGGTCAAGCGGTTAAGACACCGCCCTTTCACGGCGGTATCGGGGGTTCGATTCCCCCACCGGTCACCATTCGGGCGCTTAGCTCAGCTGGGAGAGCGTCTGCCTTACAAGCAGAATGTCGGCGGTTCGATCCCGTCAGCGCCCACCAGAAATCAGGCATATCCAAGAAACTTGGATATGCTTTTTTTATTTGATTTTTAGGAATAATTGCTTTCATAATGTTTTACAAAAGTAACAAACCAGCAGGGAAGCCCTTAAAGAGGTTTTTTGATAATTTGCATTTCTCCTGGCTTTGTAGTAAAGTCAAATTAGCAATAAAAGAGTATTTATAGTAAGGAGGCATAATTATGAAAAAAACTTTTCTTTCCAGTATCCATGAACGCCGCAGCGTTTACAGTATTACCAACACTTCTCCGATTCCCAAAAATAAAATTGTAGCACTGATAGAAATGCTGTTGGAGGATGTTCCTTCGGCCTTTAATTGTCAGAGCGCCCGTGTTGTAGTATTGTTTGAGCAGGCTCATAAAAATTTTTGGGATATTGTTATGAGAACTTTGCGTGAACGTGTACCGGCTGAAAAATTTGCGCCTACTGAAGCTAAAATCAATAGTTTTGCAGCAGGGTATGGTACTATTTTGTATTTTGATGATGAAGGCATTACAGAAACTTTTGCCAGTAATTTTCCTACTTATGCGGCAAATTTTAAAACTTGGGCAGATCAGGCTAACGGCATGCTGCAGTTTGCTATCTGGACAGCTTTAGAAGAGGAGGGGTTAGGTGCCAATCTGCAGCATTATAACCCAATTATTGATGCGGAAGTAAAAGAAGTATTCAATATCCCAGATCAGTATCGTTTGATTGCGCAAATGCCGTTTGGCGCTAAAACAGCTGAGCCTGATGAAAAAGAAGTTATATCCGGTTCGGATAGAATGCGTATCTTAGAATAAAAGATGAAAATCCCCCGATTAAACGGGGGATTTTTTTTGAAAAGACATTCTTTTGACATTTAATAATGTTATACTAATAATATAACTATTCTTGGAGGTGCAACAGATGAAGATGTCGCGGAAATTTATAACTGCTGGTGTGGCAGGAGTCATGGCTTTGGGGATAGCTGTTTCAGCATGGGCTGCAGAACCTCAGATTACTGATCAAAAAATACGTTCTGGCGGAGTAACAGTTAATATCCCTGTTGTGAAAGGCGCCGTAGGCGGTGCAGAAGTTGATGACAAAGTGAATATGGCAATTGATTTTAATATTGTGAAAAAGTTGTATGCTTATTTGCCCGGAGGAAGTAATGGACTGAGTTTACAGGAAAATTACTATCCTGAGTTTGACGGTTACGGTGGTGCGAAGGCGAGCCGTGAGTTTGTGACTGATATAGCAGGCTTTATCAATCGTCAACTGCAAAATCAGGCGCAGGCAGCTCATAAAGCCGGTTCTCATGTCAAACAGTATACGTTTGACGGCAGATATCAAGTGCGTTTTAACAGTGAAGAGTTACTTTCTTTAGAACAAACTTATATGGATTATTTGGGTGGTGCCCATCCGAATACATATTTGGATACGATCAACGTAAATTTAAAAAACGGTAAATTACTGAGTTTAGGCGATATGTTTAAAGCTGGCAGCAATTATCTGCCGCGTTTGAATGCCATTGTTGCAAAACAGGTGGCAGACGAACAGCAGTTAAAGGGATTTTTTGATAAAAAAGTAGAAGTGAACGGAACAGAAAATTTTTATATTACGGATAATGCTGATCTTGTTATAGTATATCCGCCTTATGCTGTTGCTCCGTATGCTGCCGGAACGATCGAGTTTATCATTCCTGTTAGCCAGGTTGCAGATATTTTTAATTTTAAATTAGAATAAAAGACTGATATTTTAGCCCTGCTGAAGCAGGGCTTTTTTTATTGTCTGATCAAGCGAAATACTTTTATGACATAAATGACAGGGATTTTTCAAATAATGTTAACGCGATTATGTATTATAGTGCACATATTTGAACTATTATTGAAAACATAAAAATGAATAGCTGGATATAATAAAATTGATGTAATTAATATTACAGAAGAATAAAAGTGTGGTTGGTGAAATTATGTTTAGCAAGAAATTCAAAAAAATAGGATTGAAAATAGCCTATTACAGAAAAAGAAAGGAATTGAAACAGATGGAAGTAGCGGAAAAGGCTGGTATCTCCTGTTCATATCTTTCTAAAATTGAAACAGGGAAAGTGCGTTACAGTCTGGCTGTTTTGATACAGATCGCAAAAGTACTCGATATTGATCCAGGGGAACTGTTGACAGATGGGAGCAGTTATTAAGTTAAGAAAAAGTAAAGAGGTGTAAGAAAGTGGAAGAACCTGATTATAAAACGATAGGTATTAATATAAAAATTAAAAGGATACGTCAAGGTATCAGTCAGGCTAAATTGGCTAAGCTTTTAGGAGTATCCGCAGCTCATTTGTGTAATATAGAAAATGGTAAAGTTAAAATAAGCCTGAAAATGTTGTATAAGCTTACCGGTTTTTTTAAGTGTAGTTTAGATGATTTGCTAACCGTTTAAGATACTTAAAAACAGTGGTAAAAGTTAAATGCTCAGTAAAAGCAGTAGAATAAAAACTTTTGACTTATTGTCTATATAATATGTATATATTACTGAACCTCCATAAAAAAATGGAGGTTTTTCTTTTTTATGTAAATAAAGATATAATATTTCAAAAGATAGTATTGAATGTAAAAATAAAATAAATAATAAAAAGAAATAAAAATAATATAAAAAGTAATTTTGAAACTTAAACTTAAGACAAAAACATATCTATTATGATAATATATAACCAATGCAGCAAGAATACTTTTGTTAGAAATAAATTTAAATATAATAAATTGTATAATGTATGTAAAATATCAAAAAATTATTGCAGATTATTCTGATAATTATAAATGCAATATTGAAGACATAATATGAAGTAATTTTTTGAATAGCATTTAAATAATGTAAAATGTTTATTGATATAAATTAATGAAAGTTGAAAAAATTAACACATAAAATAAAAAAGATATAATTTATTTATTTCTGTGCACTAAAGAACACATATGTTAACTATTTCTGAACACCTAAATATTAATAAAATGTGATAATAATATTAATAAAGTATAAAGAATAGCAAAGAAGGGATAAATAATTAACATCTTGGATTAGTATGGAAATGGAGATTTAAATGTTTTCGACAAAATTTAAACAATTAGGGTTAAAAATTCAATATTACAGACAAATGAAAAATATAAGTCAGGTAGAATTAGCTGATGAGGCAGGAATCTCACGCTCGTATCTGTCGAAAATAGAAACAGGGAAAGCGCAGTGCAGCGTACCAGTTTTGCTGCAGATTGCGCAAGTCCTGAATGTTGATGCAGGTATTTTGCTGACAGATAAGGATATTTAAGTAAGATCAGAATAATTTTCTGGTATGTTTATCTGCATACCGGTTTAATTTTGAAAAGCTAGCAAACAAATGGTTTTATCCTGATGTTTAGCTTTTATAAAAATATAGTTCTAAAATTTTCTGGGATTATATTTTATACAGTTCAGGGAGGAGATGGCAGTTATGAGCGTAGAACCTAATTTTGTAAAAATCGGACAAAACATCAAGATCATGCGTATCCGTAAAGGTGTTACCCAATCAGAGCTTGCGAAAAAACTTGGTATTTCTCAAACACATATGAGTAATCTGGAACATGGGCGTGTGAGTGTTAATTTGAAAGTTTTGTTAAGACTTTCACATTATTTCAGCTGTGGCGTTGATGCACTTTTAGGCTTAACTTTGAATACTGAGGTTAAACCTCAAGAGGTAGAAGACAAATATACCGCAGAAGAATTATTGGATATTCTGAAAGTACTGAAAAAACAGGTTATTTAAAATCTAGATTGAAGTGAAGCTTTTAAGATGCAACTCAGATGCTTTGTATATTGGCTTCCACTGATTGGAAAAGTGAGTTTTGATTTACATTTTTCAAATAACTCCTAAAGAACAAAAAAGCGCACTTTTAGTGCGCTTTTTTGTTCTTTATTTTTAATACTAATTGCATACTGTATACACAAATGCAGGTGAAATAAGAAGAATACTTGTATACAATTGTCTGAATGCTTGAAAAAAGTTCCGATTGTGTTACAATAGAAAACGTTGTTGGATATTGTTAGTTAATATTTTCGTGGAATACCAACGAAATAAAATTAATTTATTTGAGGGGTTGAGCTAGGATAATGATGGATATTTTAAACACTATCAATAGTTTTGTGTGGGGACCGCCGTTAATGGTTTTGCTTATTGGCACAGGTATTTTACTGACTGTAAGATTAGGTTTATTACAGGTCATAAAGCTGCCAACCGCATTGAAATTGATTTTTACTGCAAGAAATACAGGCAACGGCGATATCAATAGCTTTAAAGCCTTGTGTACGGCGTTGGCAGCTACTGTTGGCACAGGTAATATCGTAGGTGTTGCTACAGCGATCAAGGCAGGTGGTCCCGGAGCGTTGTTCTGGATGTGGATGGCGGCTTTTTTCGGTATGGCAACTAAATATGCCGAAGGTGTTTTAGCAGTGAAATACAGAACGGTTGATGCCAACGGCAATATTTCCGGCGGACCGATGCATTATATTGAACAGGGACTTGGTAAAAAATATAAACCTCTGGCAGTTATGTTTTCGGTATTCGGAGTGATGGTTGCCTGTTTAGGCAGCGGTACTTTTACACAGGTCAATGCTATCGTTGAGATCACTAATCTTTCCATAGGGATCCCGGTCATGTATACGGCAGCTATTCTGACTGTTTTGGTGGCAATCGTAACTATCGGCGGCTTGAAATCTATCGCGATGGTAGCAGGAAAAATAGTGCCATTTATGGCGTTAGTTTATATGCTTACTACAGCGGCAGTACTGATCGTATTTGCAGATCAGGTACCTGCAGCATTTGCTCTTATCATTGAAAGTGCTTTTAATCCTACGGCGGCAGCTGGTGGATTTTTGGGTGCTACTGTTATGCTGGCGATGCGCAGTGGTATTGCGCGCGGTATTTTTTCTAACGAAGCCGGTTTAGGCAGTGCTCCGATTGTAGCAGCGGCGGCAAAAACAAAATGGCCTGCTGAGCAGGGGCTGGTATCAATGACGGGAACTTTTATCGATACGATCATTATTTGCACAATGACAGGTTTGGTTCTGGTGGTTTCCGGAGTTTGGACAGGCGATTTGAATGGTGCGGCTATGACTCAATCTGCTTTTGCAATGGCTTTCCCTGCAATGGCAAAATATTTATTGATGATAGGTTTAGTGTTATTTGCTTTTACTACTATTTTGGGTTGGAATTATTACGGTGAACGCTGCATTGAATACCTTTTTGGCACGAAAAGTATCATGCCTTATCGTTTAGTCTTCATTGGTCTTGTGGCGTCCGGTGCTTTTTTAAAGCTGGAAACGATTTGGGTTTTGGCTGATATCGTTAACGGTTTAATGGCGATTCCGAATCTTATTGCTTTGCTGGGATTGAGTGGAGTAGTTGTGGCAGAAACAAAAGCTTATTTTACATATTGGGAAAAAGTGCGTTCCCGGAAAAAAAGAATTGATATTATTGGTGAACCTGAATATAGTGAATAAAAAATATCCCGCAGCTTAAGCTGTGGGATATTTTTTGACTTCTGGCAGAAGTCATTTTTTTGTGGTAATATGAAAGCAGAGAAAGACAAGGTAAAGGAGCTGGAGGTATGGAAAAGGCAGAGGTAATTAAAGCGTTTCATTTGATGTGGGATAATTATCCGGAGTCGGCAATGCTTATTGATAAAAAGCGTAATATTATTGCTGCCAATAAAGTCGCACCCAGTACAGGACGCATAGAGGGCAACAAGTGTGCTTTAGTTGAGCCGTTAGAACAGCACAAGGGCTGCAGGGCAGAAGAAGCGTGGAAGAATGGTGAAGCCAGTTATCGTAAAAAAGTCGGTAAATTAGGTGACGTAGTTTCTTTTTGGATCCCTGTTGATGGTTATCCTGATTATTTGGTGCATTTTTCTGTCGGTTCGATTCAAAAATATGAATATAACGTTTGAAAATAAACCCTGCTGTAATTTGCAGCAGGGTTTTATATGACCAGAATAAACGAAGTATTATATTTCGTTCTTTATGATTTATGCAAAATAAAAAAGACGCAGAACAAGTCTGCATCTGTCTTTTTCATTGGTACGCCCGAGTGGAATCGAACCACCGCACACGGCTCCGGAGGGCTTATTGCAAAATTGAAAACCATTGGTATAACTAGCTTTGTTGATTTGTGGTCGCAGTTTTGGTCGCACTCTTTGTTTTTTTCTTCTGAAAAAGGTCTATTATATGTCTGTTAAATCCTGGCATTGCATGTCCATACATTTTAAGTGTTGTGTTTGCATCAGCGTGTCCAAGACACCTTGATACTTCTAAGATGGGTATATCTTTGGTGAGTGCTGCTGTTGCAAATGTATGCCTGAATGTGTGGATATTTTTATTTACTCCGGCCAACTCACATATCTTTACCCAAGCACGTCGGATATTTCCATAGTTAAGGGCTTTGCCGCTTTCGGTACAAAATACGAAGCCGTTTATATAAGTGATTTTACCACTTGTCTGCATAGCTTTTAGTCTTTCTATGCATGCATCATAGACAATCGGAATATAACGTATACCGGCTTTTGTTTTAGGATCATGGAATACTTGACCAGTACCACTGTCTTTTGCGCGTTGTATACAAATTTCTCTTTTATCAAAATCAATATCTTCCCATTTTATTGCAAGAAGTTCACCTATCCTGCAGCCAAGTACAAGGAGCAAATAAAATAATGTGTAGTATTTTTTATAGTATTTATTGGTCCGTAGTACACGGAAGATGCGAATTAGTTCACTAAAAGAAAATATTGACATTTCTTTATATTTGACTTTTACCGGCTCAACAGCTTGCATTGGATTATATTGTACCATTCTCAGAGCCACAGCTTTCTTGTAAGCGGCGAAAAGTAACTTATGTATCTTACTTATTGAGGATGTGCTTAAAATTCCGTCATAGCTATTATACAGCTTTTGTATTTCTTTGCCGCTGAGCTGGTCAATGGGTATATGTGCAATAGGAGCAAGCTTATTAGCACTTTGTTTTTGCCTTGCAAAACTGTTGCTGCGCAGGTGTGGTTTTTGATATGTTTCTAAAAATTCTATTACCCATTCTCCAATGGTAATAGAAGAGGATGTAAGATTTCCTTTATCACGTTCTGCCCGTATTTCTTTCTTAAATTCTTTGGCTTCTTTTTCGGTGGCAAAGCGTTTACGGTGACGTTTACCGTCGTTGTCACAATAGTCGTAACAATATTTTTTTCGTGCTTTGTCATACCATATTGTTCCGTCGCCGTACATTGCTTCACGTCCTTTTTTATTATATTTTTAGGGATGTTTTTACAAACTTATAAGGTAAGACTGTATATCAGACAGCTCACGTTGAATGTAGCGCAAGTCGTCAGATACATCATCTATACCAGATTGAATAAGCCAAAGGCTATCAATTTCTTGTGATATTAAATTTATTTGATACGCTTGGAAACAAAGCATACATATGATAATTAATAACAAAATGTTAGTAAGATTAATAGTGTTAATTTTAAATTTATTATCCATAATTTAGTGCCTCTATACTTATAGTTTTTATTAAATTCATTTATGACGTTGAGCTTCAAGTTCATCAACAAAACAATAGTTATCAAAGTCATTATTTATAATATGCTCCTGCTCATGCAGAAGAGTTTTTCTATTTGTTTCATAGGTAAGACGTGCATTTAAGACACATATTTTTTCTCCATCCGCATTTGTAACGCAATATCCACCTATTTTGCAAGGAAGGTCTGCAAGAACCACCCTTGATATCATGGTTATCACTCCTGTTACTCTTCGTATTCTTCTTTCTTTTTCATTCTTGAAATGAGTTCTGCAGCTACTTTTAAATCTTCCGGAGATACATTTTTGGCCGCATCAAATAATATACGCATACCTGGATTTTCATAAAGTTCTTGGGCCATCTTTGCTGCCTCAGGATCAATGTAATAACCCTGTTTTTCGGTAAGGCCATTATCTTCAATGAGATTACTTTTTTTTAATCCAAAATGATCTGCTATTTTTTGAATGGCACCCATTCGCGGTTCTTTTGCACCACTTTCCCATGTAGAAACAGCCTTATCCGTAACTCCCGCGATAAGGGCCAAATCTTTTTGAGATAGTTTATATTTTTCTCTTAGTAATTTTATGTTCTCTTTTATTCCCAATGATTTCACCTCTTTTTATATAATACACTGAAAGTAGAAGAAAATCAATGATGATATGGAAAAAATCTACTTTTAGCGGTTGACAATCTACCGAAAGTAGATTAGAATATTATCAGAGGAAACACATAGGAGGCGATAAAATGGAAGATATTTCGTTAAAACAAGCCAGGTTACTTAGAGAAAAGACACAAGATTATATGGCGGAACTTCTAGGAATCCATGTTCAAACGTATCGTAAACTTGAACAAAACCCAGATAATGCTACCGTTGGTCAAGCAAAGGTTATTTCGAAAAACTTAGGCTTTCCGTATGATACTATTTTTTTTAGCAAATAACTCTACCTAAAGTAGAAAAAGCTTGATGAAATTGAAAGAAAGGAGGATCAGGAAGATGGAGCTTGTGACGTGTGACGAGTATGCGAAAAGCAGAGGATTATCGTTGGTTACCATCCGAAGGTATTGCCGTGAAGGAATTGTCCCATACCTTCGGATTGGTAAGGTATATAGGTTAGATCCTCCGCTAGTTGACGAAGCTTTGACACAAGTTATGCGTGAGAATATGGAATATCGATCTAATGGGATAAAGCGAAGTCGTAAGCGAAGAAAAAATTTTGATTTTGAAGCAGCGTTAAAGGCTTTATAGGAGGTTGAATTATGAAAGCATTAATCAAAGTAGCAGGAACAGCAGTAGTGATGAAAGAGAGTATTAAGGAGCAACCTTGTGTATGGGCTTTGACCGCTTTGTCTATAGCAACAGTAGTTAAGCTGATATATGACATAGGTTACGCTATGGGGCAGGTGGCAGGCTTATGATTAGAGATTTTACCGTAGCAACTACTGCAATATTTGTCGGAACATACATTGCTATTATGGCTGCTGTAGTGACTGTAGGGGTGTTGAGATGAACGAAGGAGGAATAATTTATGTTTAATAACAAAGTAGCACCGGATGATTATCAAAGCTTGAGAAAATGTTTTTTTTCCTTTGCTTCTGTGAATGAATTAACGATAAATGAAGCTGGTGATGTTTTAGAAAGACTGGCAGAGGATTTACAAAATCAGGTTTGTAGCGGGAAATATGGTTTGTCAGAAGGGTGTTGCGGAGAGACTGACAATAAAAAACCGGCCTGCCAATTTGGCAAACCGGTAAGTGGTTTACAACCATTATGATTTCAATATTTTTTTGATGGATTCTGTTGTACTGAGCATCGGACCAGTCCACGCTGCGTTTCCTGAAAGTTCGGCAACAAATAGTCTGTCGTTTACATCGAGAAATCTTTTTAAGTCATCGCGAATTTGTGCTGTAGTCCAAGTTGTAGAAACTAACCAGCAAGATTCTGTCAATTTACAATGGGTATATTGTTTGATACGAGCAATAAGACCATCGTAATTTGTGCCAGGTTTACGTAAGTCGTAAGTAATAATTTTAGCCATAATATCACCTCCATATATAGTAATTGTACCACAGTAAGGGGAGTATTCAAGATGAACAAGATTAAACAAATTCGTGAACAAAAAGGCCTGTCAAGGTATCAAGTAGCTAATGCCAGTGGTGTTTGGTACAAGAATTTACGTGATATTGAAAATGGTAAAGACGTGACATTATCTACACTCAGGAAAATTGCAGCAGCAATGAACTGTGAAGTATCTGATTTAGTTTAGGAGGGGCGATTATGATAAAGCAAAAGAAAAAGAGCTACCGAAGTTACAGCTTCGATAGCTCAGGTGGACTGTAAATTTTACGAAGTTTAGCGTCCACCTTCATTTTAGCATAGCGAAGGTGACTTGTAAATGGATAATTTATTGCAGGAAAAGATTGAACGCCTAAACAGGGCAGTAGCAATCGTTGACAAGATGAAATTAAAGGCGCCGGTGAGACTATCGCCAGTACCGGTCGTTGTATGTGTACATTGTGGATGTAGAGTGCCAATAGAGGATACACGCTGTATATGCGGCGGTCAAACTTTTAGAGAGTTTTAGGAGGACATAGAAATGAATGATAAAGAAAAGTTAGCGGCCTTTCGTGCACTTCAGCAGGCATACGGTGAGCCTAAAGTAACCGCAAAGCAGGCTGTTAAATTGCTTAGACGTGCAGAACGGTGCAAAGGGGGTATAGGCAATGAAAGAAATAAGACTTCTTACTGCAGATGAAGTTGAATGTCGGGTCGCCACAGTAAAAAAAGATAACAGCGGGTGTTCGTTGTTGTTATATAAAGATGCCAGGGTCGATATGCGCATACTTGACGAGACGTTCGGGCCGATGAATTGGCAGCGGCATCATAGTAGGGATAATGCGAATTGTATTATTTCTGTTTGGGATGAAGTGAAAAACCAATGGATTGAAAAAGAAGATACTGGGACAGAAAGTAATACGGAAAAACTTAAAGGTCTTGCAAGTGACAGTTTTAAGAGAGCTGGATTTAACTGGGGTATAGGTAGAGAGCTATATTGCACTCCTGATATTTGGGTAAATTTATCGAATAACGATTTTATCGAGTATCAGGGAAAATTCAAGCTTAAAACTAAGTTTCGTGTGATTGAATTGGAATTTGATAGAAAGACTAGTGAATTTGTTAAATTAAAAATTGTTGATGACAAAGGTGTTTTACGTTATGAACTAGGTAAAAAATTTGCTGCTCCAAAAGCAGAACCGCCTACACCTATAAATCAAACTAAGCCTGCGTTTCCTGATGAAAACACTGGACCACAGTTTTTGATGTGCCAAGAATGTACAGTTGAAATCAGCAAAAAAGTCCACGATTACAGCGTGCAGAAATTTGGCAGGCCTCTTTGTATGAACTGTCAAAAGGCAGTAGCAAAATGAAGCTAACAGTTAAAGGGTTACAGACACTAAAAGGGATGGGATACATAAATTTAGTAGTACCTGTCCCTTTAACAGAGGAAGAAGAAATCAATAAAATCGATCCTGAAAAGCAGTATGTTGTAGAGGTCAAGCAATGGCGAAAAGGGCGTTCTAACGACGCTAATAAATACGCTTGGGTATTATGCCAAAAGATAGCAGAAAAGCTGTCAGAAGAGAGCTTTCACAGCAAGGAAGATGTTTACAGGAAAGCGATCAGGGAATGTGGTTACGGCAGAATATGGCCAGTGCCAACTGACGCTGTAAACAGAACTATTGAAATTTGGCAAAGCAATGGTGTTGGCTGGATAGCTGAATTGCTTGGTGAATGTCAGAACATTAAAGGCTATAGCAATGTAAGGGTATATTACGGTAGCAGTGCTTATGACACGAAAGAGATGAGCCGTTTTATAGATTGTTTGGTATCGACGGCAAAAGAGATTGGTGTAGAAACAAGGCCGCAGGAAGAATTAGATGAGCTGATCAAGGAGTGGGGCGTTAAAGATGATTCCAAAAATAAAGAGGATAAGACTTAAGGGTAAAGCGCTTAAAAAACTCTGCGAGGAAGTATATCGGCGTGATGATTGTTTGTGTGTAAACTGCAATAGCTTTGTTGAGCCTGGAGTTAAGCCACACCATGAGCCACTAAAGTCACAAGGCGGACAGGATAGATTGGAAGATATGGCAATGCTTTGTAATAAATGCCATTACCTGCGCCACAATGCCGCCGAGGGCGTTGTAATTGGGCAAAAGGTAAAAGCGTATTTATCTACAAAATATGACCATCAGGAGTAAAGTGCTATGAATACTGGGTTTATTGCTTTACATCGAAAATTGTTAGATAGTCCGATTTGGCAGGTTACGACAGTTGAGCAAAAGGTAATTTTAATCACTCTGCTTTTAATGGCAAATCACAGTGAAAAAAAGTGGTATTGGCAGGGAGAAGAATTTATTTGCCAACCGGGACAATTTATAACCAGCTTGCCTAATATCGTAAAAGCTTGCGGAAATGGACTAACAGTCCAAAATGTAAGGACTGCGTTAAAAAAGTTTGAAAATATGAATTTTTTAACAGACCAATCAACAAAGACTGGAAGGCTGATAACTATAGTAAACTGGCAGGTTTATCAAGGAAAAAGGGAAGTCGATAACAGACAACCTAACAGTCAGCTAACAGACGGTCAACAGACACCTAACAGACAACCTAACAGTCAGCTAACATCTAACAATAATGATAATAATATAACAATGATAAACAATGATAATAATAATAATAATAATAATAACGCGCACGCACGCGAGCAAACCCAAAATGGATTAGAGGTTAACGAAAAAGAAAAAGGCTTTGAATGTTTTTGGGAATTATATCCGTCGAAAAGGAAAAAGCCTGTTGCAAGAATAGCATGGATGAATATGCGTGTACACTCTAAAGAACAGTATGCATTGATTAATGCTGCTGTTGAGCGATACAAAAAAACTAATCAGTGGCAGGAGGAGAACGGAAGGTACATACCTGATCCTGATACTTTTTTGCAGGATGAACGCTGGACGGATGAAATCAAATTGTCTGAAGCAGTGCAAGCTGCTGACAGGGAAGCACAGGAGAAAGACGAATGGATTGCAAAAAATAAGGAGCGCTGGGCAGCGATACCTCCAGAGAAAAGAAAATACAGACTGGCTTGTTTTATGGGGCTGAACTGGGAGGAAGTGAGGGATATGCCGTATGTTGGAACTTAGAGAGATAACGGCAGCGTATGAAGTGTGGCAGGCGGCGGGATTAAAGCCAAACTGGGGAAGCGAAGATGCAAAAAAAACTATCGAAAGGCAAACCCTGGAGCGTTATAAATACACAGACATTGAGATGTGGGGCGATACTGTTGATTATATCGCTGATAATAATAAATATTGGCCAACATGGGCAGATATTAATAATACTTTATCAATCCTGCGACAAAATAAAATCGGTGCAGAGAAGAAGGCTATTGAGCGTAATTCTAAAGCGGCAAATGAGTTTGTTAAAAAGTTGTTTGCTGATCTTGCTGCCGGTAAAACATTTGGCGAACTACGGCAGCCAATAAGCGAGAAAGTTAGAGCTGCAGCAAAGAGGATTTTCCCTGACGCCGATGATGGCTTCATAAAGCGTAATTGCAGCGATATCAGCTTTATCGCAGATGTTGAACGAAAATGCGCTGAATGTATTAACACTGTTGATTGCCCATACAGCGGACATCAACCGTTTTTGAGAGTAGACAAAGAAAGCGGATTTACTTATGTGGTTGCTGATCGTGAGCGGTGTTATAAATATCATCCGTTAGTGCCTGATGTAGTACCAAAACGGTCAGCATGTCGTCAAGGTGATTTAGCTAAAGTTTAAAGGAGCGGTAACTATGAAAAAATATGAGTTGACAGCAGAGTTTATAGAAAAATGGGGCAAGAAATTATTTAGGATTAAGGCTTTAATTAGCTTTGGAAGTGTTGAAGTTGGTGAACTTGGTGGATATGTGGAAAAAGAAGATAACTTAGCGCAAGATGGCGACGCTTGGGTGTCCGGCAACGCTGAGGTGTACGGCGACGCTAGGGTGTACGGCAACGCTAGGGTGTACGGCAACGCTGAGGTGTACGGCGACGCTAGGGTGTACGGCAACGCTGAGGTGTACGGCGACGCTAGGGTGTACGGCAACGCTAGGGTGTACGGCAACGCTAGGGTGTACGGCAACGCTAGGGTGTACGGCAACGCTAGGGTGTACGGCAACGCTGAGGTGTCCGGCGACGCTGAGGTGTGCGGCGACGCTGAGGTGTACGGCAACGCTGACTATTTATTGATCGGTCGCATTGGTAGTAGATTTAGTTTTACGACATTTTTCAAAAATAAAGACAAAGGTATAACAGTGTCTTGTGGTTGTTTCTTAGGGACTATTGCCGAATTTAGAGCTAAGGTTACCGATACACATGGAAATAATAAGCACGCAAAAATGTATAACCTTGCTGCAGATATGGCAGAACTACAGATTTTAGGCGAAGAACATTTTGACAAGCTGAACACTAATAAGTCAGAACCGTTTTGATATACAGTCAACTTTAGGAGGTAGGCAATGAAAATAAAGACAGAATTTTATTGTGATAATTTTCAAAATTTTAAACGGTATGGGATTCCCAAGGCACAGTTAGTAATTGCGGATATACCGTACAACCTTGGAGCAAATGCTTACGGATCAAATCCAATGTGGTATGTAGATGGCGATAATAAAAAAGGTGAAAGCAAATTTGCAGGTAAAGCTTTTTTCAATACAGATCATAATTTTAACATTGCAGAATACTTTCATTTTTGTAATCGCTTATTAAAAAAAGAGCCTAAAGAAAAAGGGAAAGCTCCGTGCATGATAGTTTTTTGCTCATTTGAACAAATGCCGATGGTAATTCAGTATGCAGAAAAACATGGATTTAAAAAACATATTCCTTTAATTTTCATCAAAAACTTTTCAGCACAGGTATTAAAAGCAAATATGCGTGTTGTTGGTGCTACTGAATACGCTTTGGTGTTATACAGGGAAAAACTACCGAAATTTAATAATAATGGAAAAATGATTTTTAATTGGTTTAACTGGGTAAAGGATACAAAAACATATCCTAAAATACATCCGACACAAAAGCCAGTTAATTTGTTGAAGCAGTTAATAACAATCTTTACAGATCCAAGTGACGTGGTTATAGATCCAGTAGCAGGGAGTGGGACAACATTAAGAGCGGCTATGGAATTAGGTAGAAACAGTTATGGATTTGAGTTATCTAAGGATTTTTACAATAAAGCTAAAACCGAAATGCTCAAGCCGCAGAAATTTGAACAATTAGTTTGTTTTTAGTTAAAACGGCCGCGCATACTAACTATATACAAGCATAAAGGGAAGTATACCCCTGCGGAGGTGATTAGCCCGTAGGGGAGCGGCCTTTTAAATATAAGGAGTTGGAAATAGTGAAACCAATAAATATAAAAATTATGATGGCGTTAATCGAAAAAGAACCAGGCGATCAGTATGTACCAGTATTGAAACCAGTACTTATGCAGATACTGACGGAACTCAAACATCTGCGTCGGAAAAATAGTCAGCTCGGCGGTAAAAATGCCCGGTTAAGGCGAGAGAAGAAAGCTCTAGAAATTATGTTATCGGCGGTAGTAATAAATGACGACGTGGAATGAACTGCCGGCACATCTTGTAAGTAAAATTCGTTCGGACAGCGTAACGGTGCCGGCGAATTTACCCGGGGCTGTACCTGCGCTGAAGTATGGCAATGCAATAACTGAGGTTGACGGGATTCGCTTTGATAGCAGGAAAGAAGCAAAATACTATGAGGACCTACTTTGGCAGCAGCGTACCGGTGCAGTAAAAAGTATTGAATTACAGCCTGAATTTGTTTTACAGCCTGCTTATGAGGTTGCAGGTAAAAAGATAAGGCCGATTATTTACAAGGCAGATTTCAAGGTAACAGAAGCTGACGGGCATATATATTACGTCGATACGAAAGGGATGCGGACGCAGGTGTATCTGATCAAAAAGAAGATGCTGCTTTATAAGTACCCGGATATTGATTTTAGAGAAGTTTAAGGCGGTGGAGTAGATGAAAGAATACAAAGCTCGTCAAATAAAAAGGGCGTTCAAAATTTATAAAAAACATGGTTATGATTATGCTTATCGATGGAATGTATATTGCCGAATGGAAGAATACAGATCAAAACGTGGAGCGAAAGTGAAGTGGCTGTCTCAACTAATGGAGCAACTTGAACGTCAACAAGGGAGAAATAAATTATGAAAAAGCCTGAAATAAAGTACGTAGGCTGGTGCCATGAGTGCAAATGCATGGGAAGTTTTATTTGTGGTAACTGTAAGCCTAATGAGAAATACAGTTTTGCTAGACCTTCTGAATTTATATCGATCTTTGAACAATATAGATATAGAATTACTTATCCAACCATGGAACGAAAAAGTTGGTGAGTAGTCAAGTATTACTTGACAGCTGCCCATTAATTGAGATAAAGGAGTGTAAAGAACAATGAATATCATGGATGTTATTTATTTACTACGCATAATAATTCCAGGAAAACATTTACGTAATTTGGTTGCAGCGGGAGAATTCGTAAAAACACTGCCAGTAGAAGCACGTTATTTTGTGGAAGATTGGCCAGGGTCAGAAGATTGGTACATATATAGGGGAGAGATTCTTCCGCAGTGGATAAAAGAAATCGAAAAGATGGAGGAGCAGATAAATAATGACTAAAATACTGGTTGATAAATTACCTGAAACGTGTTCTGATTGCCCATTATATCAGGCTCCAATAATAATACCAATTACCAACGAATTATCTCAAAACATTCCTGCCAAGTGTAGCATAGGTAAAAAAAATCCTAAATGTTGGAGCTGGTTTCAGGAGGTATCGAACGATGACGAACGATAAAGCCTACTGTATACGTAGTAACAAATTTATGGATAAGCCCTGCACGAACACCGACTGCGACCGGCACGAGGAAAATGTACCATTAGACGAAGATCGCCGCCAGTGGGCTAGATTTGATGAATGCAAGGAGTATAGATATGAATTATCCTGATCTAATAAAATGGATATTTGAATTTGTATATGAACATTGGATATTAACGTTTTTGTTTATATTAGCTTTAAGAAGGTTTAGTATTTTTACAATAAATCTATCAGATAAGAAGGGCGATACAAATGTTATTAACAATAGAGAGCAAGTTTAATATAGGGGATAATGTGCATGTGCCTAAGGGAGAATGTAAAGTACTTGGTGTCAAACTAGATTCTAAAGGTATCTTATATTTGCTTGAAAGTGCAGACGGTACGAGAGAATGGGTGCAAGAATATTGGATTGTTGCGGGTGAACGAGAATATGAACGCGAAGAGTTTGAGAAGGCTATTTTGAACCAACTCGCAGAAGACAGAATAAATCCTTGGAAGAATTATTTTAGGCGATTTAGAAAGCAAAGCTAGAAGGAGACTGATATGCTAATAGAACAGTATATTAAGCATGTAGAGCGGTACTTTTGGGATCGTAAGCAAATACAAAAAGTTGTTGATGAAGAAAAAGAGCAGCGTACTGCAAGGAAAGGGCATACTGGCGGTGGTGGTCATGCTTTTATCAGTAATCCAACAGAAACAGCAGCATTAAAAAACATTGAGCCAGTACGTATGATATCGTTTGGATATGGACCATATCAGTCGATAATAATGAACCCGGAGCTATGGCTTGAAGTTGTCGCAGAAACCTATAAGATACATGAGAATCAGCTTACTGGTAAAGTTATGTATCAAAAATATGAAAAAAGGAAGCCGATGAAAATAATTGCAGAATTAACCGGCGTAAATAGAGATACCTGTTATGAATTTCGTAAGGAGTTTCTCCGAGATGCTGTTGGTTTGGCATTGAAAAAAGGTTTGATAAAATAAAAAAGTTTCCGACATATTACCTGTTTTAATGAGTTAAAATAGTATTGTAAGTTAGTAGGCTTACAACAACGGCATGAGAGACGGTAACTGTACGCGGCCCGTGAAGAAGCCCATAGAACGCAGAGCACCATATCTGTAGACTTGGGGTAGCCTTACCGTTGGGGTGAAACGTTCAAGCTTAGCGCTTGGACATTGCCCGTGTAGCTCAGATGGCAAGAGCGATTGACTTTTAATCATTTGTCGCGGGTTCGAGTCCTGCCACGGGTAAGCTGGGCAGGCAATCTTCCAGCTGTCACCCTGCCGTTGGGGTAATACAGCGGCTTATTTAATTACCATTTAATCTACATAAATAATTCGACATTAAAAAACCGATAAAACACGGTAATGTACATCGAAATTTAGCATAAAAAATAAGGAGATGTAATTATGAGAAAAACCGAAATGGAATTAAAAGATACAGTTGAATTAATGAATAGTGCGGATTACAAAGATAGGTTTAAAGCTGAGTACTGGCAAAACCAACTTAGATACGAAAAACTACATGATATGGTAATCAAATATGAAGCAGGCACTTTAAACTTTACGCCTACTTGTGATATTGAATTGCTGAAAAAACAAAAATCGCATATGGGGCAGTACCTTTACTACTTAGAGTTAAGAGCAGAGATTGAAGGGATTGACCTAAAAGGCGTGGATATGCCACAAAAAGATATTGTTGTAGCAATTCATGGAAGAAAAATGCCAAATAATTGTGGGGAATGTGATCTGCGAGCATTTTTCAAAGCAGATGTTCCGCCAAGAGAAAATTGCGAAAGATGTATTTTAACAGATTGGCCTGTTGATGTAAATGATAAAAAAAGGCGGTCGCCTGGTTGCCCGTTTGTTGAAGCGATTACTCTAAAATAACATAAGAATAACTAAAGGCACTTAACTTCGGTTAGGCGCTTTTTTATTTGCAAAGGTGGTGAGGAGATATGGCTGCATTAAAAGATCCAAGGCAGGAGAAGTTTTGTCGGCTTATGGCTGTAGGTGGTAAAACGCAAGAGCAGGCAGCCATAGATGCAGGATATTCAGCGAAAAGTGCTAGGCAGGCTGCGTCAAGGCTGTTAACAAAGGCGCACATTGTTGACAGGGTAGCAGAGCTTCAAACTGTTACTGAAGAAAAAATTGCAGATGAACAGAAAGATATCATAGATGAACTTAGCAAATTAAGGAAGTTTTGGCTAGAAGTGATAGACGATAAAGAAGAGCGTATGAATAATAGGCTTAAAGCATCTGAGCTATACGGAAAATCAATAGCAGCGTTTGTTGAGAAACGTGAGGTCAGCGGCAAAGATGGAGAACCTATTACATTCCGCTGGGCTGGTGATGACGGTTGAAAGTAATAACTATACCATACAAACCAAGACCTCTTTGGAAAGATGTGATTCATCCTGCGCTTGATAAATATCGTTTTGCTGTTATAGTAGCGCACAGACGTTATGGCAAGACCGTAGGAATGATAAACGAATTGAGTAAGAACGCTATTAAGAATACGCTTATAAGCCCTCAGTTCGCATACGTGGCACCGTTTAGAAACCAAGCTAAGATGATTGCATGGAACTACTTGAAATATTACACAAGCGCAATTCCAGGAAGAAAGGTTAATGAAAGCGATCTGTTTATAGAACTGCCGTCAAAGCATAAAAATGCTGTTGGGGCAAGGATATATATTATAGGCGCAGATAAACCTGATGCTCTTCGCGGTACTTACTGGGACGGTGTTGTCCTTGATGAATACGCTCAAATAAAGCCTGAACTATGGGGCGAGGTAATACGTCCGGCATTAGCTGATCGTAAGGGGTTCGCATATTTCATCGGAACGCCTAAAGGACAGAATCAGTTTTATGAGATATACCAAAGAGCTCAACGTAGCGAAGAATGGTTTACCTGTCTTTATAGAGCTGATGAAAGTGGTGTCCTGGATGAAGCTGAGCTTAAATCAATGATGAAAGATATGACAAAAATTGAGATTCGACAAGAACTTTATTGTGACTTTACTGCTTCTGCTAGTGAAGTTGTAATACCTATAGATCTTGTAACTGAGGCTGCGCATAGGACGCTGGTTTCTAGAGATGTTATTGGTATGCCAACTGTTTTAGGTGTGGATGTAGCGAGATATGGCGATGACAGTACTGTTATTTTTGCTCGTCAAGGGCTAATGCTTCATAAGCCAAGAATTTATAGAGAGCTAAACGTTACAGAGGTTGTTGACAGAGTAATCTTAGCAATTGCAGATTATCGACCAGAAATAGTATTCATCGATGTAGGTAATATGGGTGCCGGCGTGATTGATAGATTAAGACAACTTGGCTATGACAACGTTTATGAAGTCGCTTTTGGCAGCAACGCTATGGAACATAATAGGTTTGAAAATATAAGGGCTGAAATGTATTTCAAGGCCCGGGATTGGTTGTTAAGTGGCGGTGCTATTCCGGATATTCCTGAATTTAAAAGCGAATTAAGCGTTGTCGAATATAAATTTTCTGATAAAACTTCTCGAATTATGCTTAAACCAAAAAAGGAAATAAAAGAAAAGCTTGGTAGAAGCCCAGATTTGGCAGATGCTTTTGTACTTACTTTTGCTAGACCATTATATGTACCCATTGATACAGATGATGTTAGGTATCAGTCGTATGATCCGTTTGCCGGTATGTGAAGGGAGGTGAGACTATGCATAAGATTATGATGCAGTTACACGGTGGCGGCGGTGGAGGTGGCAGTGTTGAGCCTATAAAACAAAGCGCACCTGGCAGTACAGCAGCGGCCACTATTGATAGTGCGACAGAGGGAGAGAGACAAAGCCTGCTTCAAAAACTCTCTAAAGCTCGTGGCAGAAGCTATACCAATAAGACTGGTGGGCAGCTTACCTCTGATAGTGTCAAGAAAATGTTGTTGGGAGAATGATTATGGATATCAAAGATATGCTGCGCGACAGCGATAAATTAACACGAAAACAACATACTATCTCCCAGCTTTATACATTGCGCAGCCAATATGAGCCAACGTGGAGGATGCTTAGCCGGTATATAAATCCGACAAGGGGCAGGTTTGAAGAAGATATCCAAAGCACAGAAGGGCATAGACGTGACGAATACCTTATAGACCCACATCCCCAAAAAGCAGTTGGTAAATGTGCAGCTGGTATCCACAGCGGGTTGACATCGCCTTCAAGGCCTTGGTTTGAACTTGGTCTGCAAGATGAAGAAAAAGCTAATTACCACGCTGTAAGGATGTGGTTAGATGATTGCCAGGAGATTATGAGCAGCATTTATTCTAAGAGTAATGCTTATAATATGCTGCAGCAGATTGAGGCTGAAATGGCTCAATTTGGTACAGGGGCTTCTCTGATGCTGGAAGACTACAATTATGGCATATGGATGAGGCCGTACACCTGCGGTGAATATGCTGGCGGTGTAGATGCAAGGGGAAGAGTTTATACGTTCGCTAGACGCTTCAGATTAAGCGCAGACCAAATCGTTAAAGAATATGGTATTGATAACGTATCGGAAAGCGTGAAATCTGCTTATAAGAACGGAAATATCACAACATACTTTGATATTGAAATGCTTATAGAGCGTAATGATGATTATGATCCTAACAAATTGGCTTTAGGCAATTTCCCCTGGCGCTCATATCACTATGAAAAAGGTGCTAATGACAAATTCCTGAAGATATCAGGTTTTAGGGAATGCCCGTTCCTCATGCCGCGCTGGACCTTGATTGCAAATGGTGTATATGGCTCTGGACCTGGACATAACGCTTTGGGCGATTGTATGCAGCTGCAGAAGATTGAGAAGAATAAACTTAGGGCTATTGATAATGCTGCAGATCCGGCGATGGCATTTCCTGCTTCAATGAAGAAGCTTGACAGAATGCCAGGAGGACTAAATTTTTATCCTGATGGAACTGTACAGCAGGCTTATCCACTTGTAGACCCAAGAGCAAAGGCTTATGAAGGCATAGGCGCCTTGTCTATGGAGAAACGTCAGTCGATATCTGAAACGTTCTATAATGATTTGTTTATGATGATTACCTCTCAGGATGGACCTCAAATGACTGCGCGTGAGATTGCAGAGCGTCATGAAGAAAAGCTCCTGATGTTGTCACCAGTACTTGAGCAAATGCACAATGAGGTTTTAGAACCTATGACGCTTCGCACTTTTGATATTTGTTTGAGACATGGGTTGTTTCCGCCTATGCCGGAGGAAATTGACAAAAGCGAATTAAAAGTATCCTTCATTTCTATTTTGGCCCAGGCTCAGAAAATGGTTGAAATACCTGCTATTGAGCGTACGGTTGGATTTGTTGGTAATCTTGCTGCTGCTCAGCCTGAAGTGCTTGATATCATCAATCTTGATGAAGCTGTACGAGGTTTCGCAGAATCTACTGGCGTCAAAGAAAAGATAGTGCGTGATGAAAACGAAGTAGCTGAACTTCGCAAACAACGTGCTCAGGCACAGCAGGAACAAATGCAAGCTGAACAGATGGCTGCTGCTGCGCCTGCTGTTAGGGATTATGCTGATGCGGCCAGGTTGATGAGTGAAACGCCTGCTAATGGTGGTAATGCATTAGATCAATTGCTGGGAGGCGGGATTTAATGAAAAACAAAAAAATGAATATGCTTGCACAACAAGCGCTGGACGACTTGGACGTTATTATGCGGACCGAGAACGGACGGCGTTTTATTTATGCCATTTTGGAAAGCACAGAGGTCGAAACAGCGGTTTTTTCAGCTGAGCCATACTTCAATGCTTTCTTATCAGGTAAACGTGCTGTAGGCGTTGATTTGTTAAAGAATATCCGGATGCTGAACGATGGACATTCTTTAGAAATGCTGATGCGTAATGAAGCAGAGAGTGCTAGACACCCTCCTGATTTAGAAGATGATGACCTTTTTAAAGTAGATAACGACATAGCGGAGGTAAGACATGGATAAGTTTACACAAATGTTTTTTGAAGCAGATGGTGCTGGTGGAGGCGGTGAACCTGCTCCTTCCGGTGACCCGTTTGTAACAGAACCTGCTCCTGAAGGTGAGCCGAGTGGAGAGCCAACGCCTGCAGGTGACGGTGATCCTGTAACTACACATAAAAATGTATTTGATGATCCTGTGCAAGAGCCTGTTGTTCCTGACAAATATGAGTTCAACCTACAGGAAGGGCTGGAGCTTTCGCCAGAACTGGAAGCTGATTTTACAGCGATTGCTAAAGACGCAAAGCTTACTCAGGAGCAGGCTACTAAGCTGATTGATTTGCATAGCAAAGTAGTTTTAGACGTTATGCATAAGCAGGAGGAAATTGTAGACGGTTGGACTGCTGAATGCCAAAAACAGGGGCTTATTTCTCGTGAGAACATTGCTGCTGCTAAATTAGCTGTTAATACTTTTGGCGGTGGTGAGGCTATGCAGGTACTTGTAAATACAGGTGTAGCCAATCATCCGGCAATACAAAAAATGCTGCAAAACATTGGAGGCTTGCTTATGGAAGACCAACCGCCTGATGGGCAAGCACCTAAATCTAAGGAACTGGGCGACGCCGAGTTGTTTTTCCCCGGCGGCGGGTTCAAATAAAAATATTAAGGAGTGGTAAATAATGCCAGATTTGACAGGCTTCGCAACCCTTCAAGACTTTGCGTCTCGTCAAGGGTTCGACAAAAAGTATCAAAGAATTATTGAACTGCAAACCAAAACAAATAAGATTTTAAAAATTTTGCCGTTCAAAATGTGTAACTCTAAGGACTATGAGGAAGCTACATTGCGTTATTCTTTGCCGGAAGTAGCGTGGAGAATGATTAACCGCGGGACTAAGCCGAGCAAGTCTAAAACTAAGCAAGTATCTTTTACTTGCGGCGAGATGGAAGCGTTGGCTGAAATCGACGAAAAGCTTGCACGAAAGAATAATATGCAGGCTTCTTGGATGATGAGTGAGAATGCTGCTTTTCTTGAAGCAATGAACCAAGAAATGGCGACTACGCTTTTCTATGGCGATGAGAAGATCAACCCTGCAGGATTCACTGGTTTAGGCGCTTATTTTTACAGTAAGACCAATCAGGAAGATATTTGGGCAGACCAAATCATTGATTGCGGCGGCACAGGTGATAATCTGACTTCTGTATGGTTTGTAGGCTTTGGAGAGCAGCAGGTATACGGCTTGTTCCCAGAAGGCGATACAGCAGGTTTTACGCATGAATATTTGGGTAAACAAAAAGTAACAAATGATAAAGGCGAGGTATTCTTTGCTCATACCAATAAATATAATTGGTCCATGGGCCTTGCGGTTAAAGATCCTCGTTATGTTGTGCGTTTGGCCAATGTTGATTTAAAAGATCCTGCTACTACTACAATCTTCGACAAATTGATCGAGGGTTATTATCAGATTGAAAATCCTGATAATGTTAATTTGCAGATCTTCTGCAATAAGCAGTTTGAGGCTTTTATGGCCAAGGCTGCACGTAATGACAAAAATACTATGCTGTCTATTGATACAGTTGAAGGAAAACCTGTTGTTAATTTCTGGGGCGTTCCGTTCCAGCGTTGCGCAGCTATTCTGAATACTGAATCTCAGCTTGTTTAAAAAGGAGGAATATAAAATGGCACGTATTGATGCTCAATTATTGCTGTCTGAGAATCAGGCCGTTACCGGCGCAAGCGCAAACAGCAGTGTTATTGATTTAGGAAGTACAGGCGGGTTTATGCATCCGCTGTACTTTGACGTAAAACTGACCACACCAATGACTTCTGGCAAGATTACTAAGGTTAAAGTACAATCTGCTGCAACTGAGGGGTTTGATAGTCCTGCTGATGAGGTTGAGGTAAGTGTACCTGATTCTTTGATTCAAACAAGGGCTTGTACTGTGGCACAATTCTTTTCTCCAATCAAATATGGTAATCGTTATATTAGATTGGTTTACACAGCTAGTGAGGCTGTGGGCGGCAAGGTCTTTGCTTATATGACTGACGGCATTCAGGTAACTTTATAATGGCTACTTACAAAGTAAAGCGTAATTGTTTTACTTTGGGTCGTATGTATAGACGTGATGATATTGTAACGCTTGCAGATAATATTAAGGTTCCTGAACATTTTGTGAAACTTAATAGACCAGCAGCAGTATCTTCCGGTAATGACGATCCGCGTTATCTCCAATATGAAGCAATGAACTTTAATGATTTAAAAGAATTGGCCAAAGAACAGGGAATAAAAACAAGTCAGAAATCCAGGGAAGCTATTATTAATGAATTAGTGGCACTGGCGCAAGATTAAATCAGCCGGGGGCATATGTCCCCGGCTTTCTTTATAACAGAGGTGAAATTATGGATAAGGTTGAGATTTGTAATATTGCACTTAATCATATAGGCGTAGCTACAATAGAACGACTTGACGAAGCCAGCGAGCCGGCACGAGTATGCCGTCGCTGCTATGACTATGTTAGACAGGCCGTGTTAAGGAAATTCCCCTGGACATTTGCTACAAGAAGTGTACAGTTAGCTGCTCTTCAAGATGTGCCTCCTAACTGGAAGTATGCATATCGTTACCCTGCTGATGCAGTATGCCTGAGAATGATGTATAATGAACATTTTTGTGGTCTGCCGAGGGATAACCAATATAAAATCGTTTTGGATAAACAGGGGAAAGCTATTTATACTAATATCGGCAATGCCTGGATTGAATACACTGTAGATGTTACCGACGCAGATTTATATGATGCTCAATTTGTAGAGGCATTTGGATGGAAGCTCGCTGCAGAAATTGCTTATGCGTTGACTGGCAAATTGGATTTAACGCAGATGTGTATTCAAGCTTATAACGCTTATTTTGCAGAAGCCAGCTCTACTGACGCTGATGAAGAACATTTGCTGGATCCGCACATTGACAGATTAGCGGCAGCAAGATTTACGGGGGCATAATTATGGCACTCTATCAATTAAAATCAAGTTTTGCCGGCGGTGAATTGTCACCGTCTATGTATGGACGTACTGATATTACTAAATATGACAGCGGGGCTGCTGTTTTAAGAAATTTTTTCGTTCTGCGTTATGGTGGCGCTGCTAATAGACCAGGCTTTAAGTTCATAGCGCAGACTTATAATAATAAAAAGGCTGTGCTAATACCATTTATGTACAGCACAGATCAAAATTATATTGTTGAAATTACTGCTGGCAGATGCCAGTTTTATACAAATGGTGGTATTGTTGTTAACGAAGATGGCATACCATATAGCATAGAAAACTTTTTTACTGATAAAGATTTAGAAGATGCTGCAAAAATAAAATATACACAGAGTGCTGACGTGCTTTTCATTGTTCATCCTGCACATGCACCAATGACACTTACAAGATATGGAAGTTTAGATTGGCGCTTTGAGGCAATGGATATTACAGGCGGACCGTTTGATGCTTCTAATTTTAATAGTGCTTATATCGTTACAAAAACGCAGCAATGGACTACTCCGGGAACATACACTGTTCATATTCCAGCAGGAATAGATTCTATAGAATATAAAATTGCTGGTGCAGGCGGTGGCGGTGGCGGTGGAAATCATATGAGCCATGGACCATATTTATATGGTGGTAATGGTGGTAGTGGCGAGCTGCTCACAGGGAAAATGACTGTAACCAGCAATAGTGACTATCAAGTGATAGTTGGCGCAGGTGGTGCAGGCGGTGTTGGTGTGACATATAGTGACAGTCAGACTAGCGGAAAATCAGGTGGCAATTCTTCATTTGGTAATATTTCTGCCAGAGGTGGAGGCGGCGGATACAGAGCTACTACACCATCTTACTCGAGTAGTGAAGGAGAATGGATTGGCGGTAGTGATGGCGCCAATGGTACTTCCTATGGTGCAGGCGGTGCAGGTGGTAATGGTACTAACTGGGGCGGAACAGCAGGCAGCGGTGGTAATGGTTGGGTAGAAATTTTATATAGTGCGTCTATTGGTGATAACACAACAGTAAAAGCATCTGATGTATATGGTGATATAACTTTGACGGCTTCTGATGATATTTTTGCAAAAAGTGACGAAGGAAGCCTTTTTGCTCTAACTCACTTTTTAGAAACAGATTATAAAAAGGGAACACCAAGCAGTACAGGCGGAAATCTGCAGGTTAGCGTATTACCGAAATCCAATGTCTATGTAGAAAGTTTTGGTTTTTGGGATGGTAATTTTAGTTTGGAAAAATATGATCCTGTTTCTTTACAATGGGTAAATGTAAGAACACAGAGTGGGAACAGAAGCCAGAATTATAGCTTGACCGAGGAGAACACGTCTGAAAGTATTGCCAGTCACAGAGTTACTTCTACTGAATTTAATACAGGCGTTTGGAGCGGTGAAAATGAGAAGCAGAGAGGCTATATAACCATTCAAAGCATCGGGGGAGATTATACGGGCCATGTATTGATCACCGAATACGTTAGTCCTACAGTAGTGAAAGGGACTGTAAAAAAACAGTTAGCTTCTACAGACGAAACCCGCGATTTTGCTTTTGCTGCTTGGAATGGTGAAAAAGGGTATCCTTCTGCAACAGGTTTTTATGAAGACCGGTTAGTCTTTGCGGGAAGTAAAGGATTTCCGCAGACATTCTGGACAAGCAAAACAGGAGACTATTATAACTTTGGAACAAGCATACCGTCTGCCGATGATGATGGAATTACGGCCACTTTAAACGGTGGACAAATGAATGGCATTAAGGCAATTATAGCTTTTGGTGAAATGCTGCTGTTAACAGCCGGCGGAGAATTTAAAGTAAGCGGCGGAGGCAAAGCCATTACAGGAAGCAATGTTTTAAGTCAACCGCAGGAATATAGGGGTGTGTCAGATGTTAATCCTGTCACTATCGGCAGCAGGATTATTTATGTGCAGCACCAGGGCAATATCATACGTGACCTTGCTTACAGCTATGATGTTGATAAATATACCGGTGATGATTTAAATTTATTGGCTTCGCACTTGTTTGAGGGGCATAAAATAATATCTATGACCTATCAGCAGATACCTAACAGTATTGTTTGGTGTGTGCGTGATGATGGTTTGCTGTTAGGGCTTACCTACATCAAGGAACAGGATATCTACGCATGGCACCAGCATACCACGGCAGGCGGGAAGTTTGTTAGTGTATGTAATATCGGAGGGTCAACAGAAGATAAGTTATATGCAGTAATTGAGCGTGGCGGGCAGTATTATGTGGAAATAATGGAAAGCCGTGATAAAAGTACTAATGTAGAGGATCAGTTTTTCGTAGACAGTGGTATAACCTACGAAGGAGAGGCGACCGATGAAATATCAGGTCTTGAGCATTTAGAAGGGTATACTGTGGCTATATTAGCAGATGGAAATGTACTTCCTCAGCAAACTGTAGAAAACGGCAAGGTTTTTCTTGGAAATAAGTATAAGAAGGTACATGTAGGGCTGCCTATAGATGCGGAAATAAAAACACTGCCTATAGATTTTACAGCTCAAGATGGCACATATTTAAGTCGGAAGAAACGAATTGCTGCAGTTACATTATTACTTAAAGATAGCCGTGGTGGATTGTTTGGAATGAAGGAGAATGAGTTAGATGAATTTAAATGGCGCAGTAATGAAGCCTATGGGGAACCGATTAGTTTGCAAACAGGTAAATTTAAAGTAACGATCAAGTCTGCTACTTATGATGAAACTCAGCAGATAACAATTAAACAGCCTGACCCGCTGCCGATGACTGTATTATCTTTGATTCCGGAAATAGAAGGGTAAGGTGTATTATGGCAAAGTATGAATTTGTAAAGCCCACAAGGGCAGATGCTGAGTATATAGCGGCTAATCTTAAACCAGATAATTACAGTGAACTATTTTGTGCTATTGGACCTAACGCTCTTGATGATATTTTAGATGGATTGAAGCACAGTGATGAAATCGGCTGCCTGCATATTGACGGTACACCCGCTGCTGTATATGGAGTGAGAAAAGCTTCGATAATGAGCGACGAGGGGCGCGTATGGCTGCTTATGACGAAGGAAACGGAGAACCATAAGGTATTTGTCGGAAGGCAGACTAAAAAGGCTGTAAGAGGGCTTTTAAAGAGATACGACAGGTTATATAACTGGGTCAATGTTGGAAATGATAATATAATGCGTTGGCTTAAATGGCTTGGCGCAGAAATACATGAACCAGCGCCGCATGGAGTTTATAATCTGCCGCATCACTTTTTTGAGTTTAGAAAGGATGATGAATAATGGGCGTAGCGGCAACAATAGGCGCCACTCTTTTGGGTGGCTTTATTTCGGGCAGAGCGCAGCAGCAGCAATATAACGCTGCCGCTCAACAGGCAGAGGTAAATGCTCAGATAGCGAATCAGAACGCAGATAAACTGCAGGCACAGGCTGAAGAACAGTCTAAGTCAAATACTATCAACGAAGAAAACAAACGCCGGCGTATGAACGCTATGTTAAGCCAGCAGAGGGCTAATATAGGCGCTTCCGGTATAACAGCTTCAGGCAGTGCGGCAAACGCTTTAGCTGACAGTGCGTATAATATGGAAACAGAGCTTGCTATCGAACGCTATAACTCAAGGCAAGGCGTTGAGAATATTTTTCAGCAGTCTACTGACCTTGTTAATCAACGTGATATCTATAATCAAAATGCACGCAATTACCGCAAAGCCGGTAAGCGTGCACTTATGAATAATATGCTTATGAGTGGGTTATCCCTTGCAAGTAGTTTATACAGTCCTAAGAGCGCAGGAAAGCAAGGTGCTTCCTCCAGTTCTTCAACTCCTAGTGTAACAACAGGTGCTACATATCAATTCAACAGTAGTGGAACTGGCTATAGGCAAGGCAATTACAGTTATTTCCCGATGAAGCCGAAAACTTACTTCTAAAGTGAGTTGATGAAGAGAGCATAGTTAAGTAATACGGACTGTACTTGCATTAGTACGAAATGTATTATATAATAAACGAAAAGAGATAGTTTAACGTGTGGTAGCGTTAGCTCATCTCGTAACAAGAATGTGATTGAAAACGAGCCCGCGACCTTACGTTGGGCTTATTTTCTTGCTATTTTACGGCAAGAATAATGGTAGCCACGAGAATACCAAACGCTATCATTAGGGATAATGCTTGATATATGCTCATAGGATCACCACCAATCAGTTACGGACTGATAAGCCAACATAGTTAAACTATCTCGGACAACATTATAACACACCTTTAAGCGCTTAACAATTTGTTAAAGCGCTTTTTCTATACCCAAAAGGAGGCTAGAATATGGCAATCGACATTTTTCAAGTAGGTGCGCAGTTAGGAGCGCCGGCAAGTAAAGTATCTAATGTCCGCTATGATAACAGTGGGCAGCAGGCTGTTGCAAGAGAATCATCCCAGACCGGTAGAATTATTCAGGCCGGTGTTGAGCAGGTAAGAGAGCAGATCATAAGAACCGACGTTCTGCAGGCTAATAATGAGTATGTAAAACGTACTAACGATCTAAGAATGCAGTTGATGCAGAAAAAAGAAAAAGGTGCTCTTGATATTGTCGGTGAGTATGAAGCTGGTGAAAGAAAGATCCGCAGCGAACTTATGGCTCAAAGTCCTCAAAGCGTAAAGTACGGCAAAGGTGCTATGTTATTTGATTACAGCACCCAGCAAACTGATAATGCTAATCGCAGGGTTTTGGGGCAATACAGAGCGCAGCAGTTTGAAGCTTGGCAGAATACTACTTTTGCTAATTCTATAAATAGTTCTGTTCAAAAGGCTGTTTTATCTCCTAATGACCCTGCAGTTATAGCCGATGTACAAAAAGAAATTGATTACGCCATAAATTCCAGATATGGAACATATGGAAGAGAAAGACTTGATTTAGAGTATAGAAAATGGACTGGAGTATTAGGTCAGGCTTTGATAGACAGAAGTTATGCTAATGGCGATATAAATACTGCCGAAGCTTATGTTGAAAAATATGGCCCTTATATGGATACTGGCGTAACGAGTGCCTATGCTAAAAATGTTTATGCTCGTAAACAAGAAGAACGGCTGTTTAACATGGGACAGAACCTTTATGCTACTTTTGGTGAGGATGAAGGCGCTGCACGTGATTATATCTTTGGCGATAATTTTTCTAATGAAATAGATACAAATGCAATTTTAAAAGCAGCCAATGGTGATATAGGTAAGAATTTTGGTGAAAATCAGTGTACTGTAGGCGTTAATCGCTGGTTGAAAGCAGGCGGGGCTAAAGAAGGAAATACGTGGGCGCCAACCAATATGGAAGATGCAAAGGACAATGGAGTATTTTTTACCCAACGGAATCAGCTTCGAAATGGTGATATTGTTTATTGGGATTGGGAAGATAATGACGACAGCGATCATGTAGGGGTTTATGATGCTTCTACAGGAAAAGTAATTCAAAGCGGTACGCATGGAGTTGCTGCTTTGGATTTAGATCATTATAAAGTTTTAGGTTTTGCTCATCCGATAAGCGATGCGCCTACGTTAGAAGATAGGCAGAAGGCCTGGAACAATTATGTGCAACAGAAAAATATTAATGATGCTATTAAAGCTAATCAGCAAAATATGATCATAAAAAATATAGAACAAAGATTATGGGACAATTTTAAAACAGGTATTATTGATTCGCAGGATATGAGAAATATGGTTTTTAGTGCTTCTGGTGGAGATGCAGATGTAGAACGGACGCTATTAAAATTCGGTGATGATTTAATAGGCATTCAGACAAAAGCTGCCGCTGCGGTATCTAATAGTGGCATTTATAAATCAATCAAGGATGCAATTACGAATAGCACTGTAACACCGGCCGAAGCAGTATCATTAATCAACCAAAACGCAACAGTCTTGGGTGAAGCAGATAGAAGCAGGTTATTGGCTTTTGCTAGAAATCAAGATCCAAGAAATAAGGATGTTGATAAACGTTTAGCTATTATAATTGATGAAACTATTGATGATAAAGTGGAACGCGGAGATTTGCAGGCTTTTCTGGATAATGCATTGCAAGATATTACTGACCCTGATGCAAGATTTGCGACAGGGAACGAAGTTCTAAAAGAGGCGTTTAAAAATCGTGCTATTTATAAAAGCTTTAACAGTAAGCAACTTGAATGGGGCTCTTTAAAGAGTAGCCTTTCACCTAATCTTTCCCCTTATATAGATATTTATCAAAAACGTAACGGCAATAATATTGATTTGGGAAGTGCAAAAACATTTTTTGGAGCTATAAACCCTAATGATTTATATCAAGTATCGGCATTGAAAAAAGTTGCAGAAGAAAATAGTCCGATGGATATTCAAGAACTCAATAAGCAGATTGCTGCTATAGCTTTGAGCAATGGTGTAGATGCAGCTCCGCATTTACTGGAGATGCCACAGCAGAATGAAACCGCAGTACAGCAAAATGAAAGTGCTCCGTGGTTCAGTGATTGGGGAGCCAGTGAGCGCACTGGTTTGGCGGCAATGAATTTCAGTGATGCTATTGAATCTATCAAACAACGTCACTTAGCGGCATTAAGAGGAGAAATTAACGAGGAGTGGTAATATGGCAAGGTCTGTATTGTACGATGTAGCAGCGGCAGGAAAGTTTATACCAGACGATTTAAAGAATAAGGCATTACAAGGTGCTAATGCAAATAATATATCGCTTCAAATGGCAGCTCGTAATCCTGATTATTATTTACCTAAAAACTTTGATTATGACTGGAATAAATATGAGAAGATCGCACCAAGAACAGCAGAGGCGTTAAAAGACCCTGTGCTTATGAGCATTGCCGGTACTAAAGCTGCGGAATTTTGGGGCGAGCAAGAAAATAACTGGAAAAGTATTACAGCGCTGAAAAATGGTTTTAAGAATGTTGCTCGCAGCGGTTATGGTGCAGTTGCACTGCTTGCTGATTTGGGTGCAGATAAAAAAGATGTTGACTTGACAACGGAATCCAAGGTTTTTAGCGCAGATACAATAGGACGGCTTTTGTATGCTGTTGGTGGAGATAAGCTAAAAACTATTGGTACAGAAGCCAAACGTATTGGTGGCAGTGAAATATTTAAGCCAGAAGAAGTAAAGGCTGAAACTGCGGCAGGCCAGTTTTATTATGACTTACTGCAGAATGCACCACAATTAGCGGCACAGGTCGGCGTTGCAATCAGTACTGGCGGCTGGAGTGCTGCTGCCTTTATGGGCAGTCAGATTGCAGGCGGACAATATTTAGACCTTACTGAAGCTGGGGTATCTAATGACAGAGCCAGAACTGCGGCGTCGGTGAACGCTGTTGCACAGTCTGTTCTTGAAAAATTTGGCTTGAGCAAAGTCATGGGAGCAGGAGCAAGAGCGGCTAAAATAGCTACTATTGGAGGTAAATTTCGCACTGTTGCTAAGACGGGCTTGACAGAAGGTGTTACTGAATGGATTCAGGAATACCCGGATGCCGCTACTGAAATATGGGCTAAAAATAAAGATCTTCCTATTCATGAACAAATACTTAAATTTTATCAGGAGTTTGGAGAAATCACCAAAAGAGGCGCTTATTCCGGTGCTATTGGTGCGGTGTTTGGTGGACTTGGCGGTTCGGTAAGCATTGCCGTAGAACGTAATGCAAATAGAGTTATGCAGGAGCAGGCTGTACGTACTGCGGAAACGATGAAAAACAGTAAGGACGTAGATATTACCGCCAGCAAACTAGTACTGAACCAAACGACAGAAGAAAAGGCTTATGTAGATGCTGAAACCCTTTTTACATATGCGCAGGCAAATCCTAACATGGATGTAAAAGATACCTTTGGTATAGAGGTTTCTGAACTGCAGGCTGCTGCTGTTCGTGGTGAGGATATTGAAATGCCAATGGGTACGTATTGTGCGGCAGAGGCTCAAAATCCTGGCTTTTTCCAGGCTGTAAGCAATAACGTAGCTTTTGAACAGGGCGGTTATACAGAAGAACGCGCCAGAAATAAAAAAGCTCTCCAAAGCGCTTATAAAAAAGCGTTGGAGAACGACGAGGAATTTAGAACTGCAGTTGATACTTTTAGAAATGAATTGACCGAAGCGGGACTAAATCAAAAGAAAACAGGTGACGTCCTGGCTATTTTAACCAGCCGTGCAATGATTGCTAATCCTGATGACCCTATGCAGTATTTCAGAGATAACCCTTTAAGCTTCAAACGAGTTGTCAGCACTCCTAATGGCCGGTATATGCAAACTAAAAGTGCTAACGAAAAATTGCTTGAGGATGAAAATAACTTTTCTGGTATCGTAGATGAATATACTGCTGGGAAAATAAATGATACTAAAACCTATAATGTTATGACGACACCTCTTGCATTGGGACTTGCGGGCGGTAAAATTTTGCCTGTGACTATTGACGGAAGTAAGATTAAACATATTTTTGACGGACATTCTGATGGTATGACACCGGAGCTGTTGAAACAAATTCCTCGCGCAATGGCTGACCCAATGATGGTATTAGATTCTTATTCTGGTCGTAAAATTGTAGTGCTTGATTTAAAGGACAAGCAAGGATCTACCATTATTGTTCCTTTAGAACTTGATGTAGAGCGTAGTTGGTATAAAGTTAATGCAATTACGAGTGCGTACGGTAAAGGCGGAGAAAGTGGTACAGATTATAACTGGTTTATAGAACACAATCTAAAAAAAGGTAGAGTATCATATATAAATAAAGAAAAGACTGCCAAGTGGCTACCTTCTCCTAGCAGCGATTCCGCTAGCAGAATAACCGACCTTGACAGTCTTCTTAATAATAGTATACCAGATGAAAATGCACTCCGCAAGAGACGAGAAGAAATGCAGGGATACTACCAGACCGAAGGGAAAACTAAAGGCGCTATCACCTGGGACGAAGAAGGCAAAGCAATTATCAGCCTGTTTGAAGGTGCTGATATGAGCACTGTTATTCATGAAGCTGTCGGACATTACTTTATTGAGAATCTCATGCGTGAAGGGGCTCTCCCTAATGCTACAGAGCAGATGAAAAAAGACCGTCAGACTATGCTTGATTATGCAGGTGTAACTAAAGACTGGGATAGCTTGTCGCAGGAAGAAAAAACAGCAGCACATGAACGCTGGGCAGAGGCCGCAGAAACTTATATGCTTGAAGGCAAGGCGCCCTCAAAAGAGCTGCAGCCGGTATTTAACAGGTTCAAAAAATGGCTGCTTGCTATTTATAACGCCGTTTTTTCGGATAAGCGCAGTAAAAATGCTGTTCCAATCAACGATGAAGTAAGGCAGGTTTTTGACAGGATGCTGGCAAGTGAAGAGCAAATATCAGAAATGGAGCGTATTGACGGTTATTTTTCTGCTTTGCCAGATGTTGTGTTAGATGCACTTTCAGAACCACGTAAGCAAATGCTGCGTAATTTTGCTGCTAAAGCTCACAATAAGGCAGTACAGTTATTAACAAAAGAAAGCCTTGTTAATTTCAATCAGGAGCGTAAAGACCGAATTCAAAAATATCGTGAAGATGTAGAGCCACAGGTCAAAGAAGCGATTGCAAAACAGCCGTTATATATGGCTTCGGAGCAGATACTTGATATTGCATCTGATTTAAAAACAGCTAAGGGCGTAGCTAACAGATATTTAGAAGGCAATTTTGATGAAAGTAAAATGGCAACTTTTGATATGATCGCTGAAGCTAATGGTTTTACGTCCGGTGACGAGCTGGCTAAAACGATTATATCAGAACCATCTTTTAATGGTGCGGTTAACAGACATATTGATGAAATGGTGCAAGACGCCTTCCCTGATATTTACAAAGAGAGAGGGCTTGCTGAAGAAGCTGCACGTGATGCTATGTATAATGACGAGAGCGGTCTTTTGATAAATACAGAAGCACAGCTTATTGAGGATAAAGCACAAGGCTTGTTAAAGGGTCAGCGTGATGCTGAAACTCTTAGAAAACTTGCTGTTGCACGTAGGCAAACAGCTAAAATCCAGGCGCAAATGGACCTGCAGAATAGAGTAAAATTAAAGGAAGCTTTGAATACCCAAAAATATATTACTGCCGAAAGAAACGCTGCGGCTAAAGCTGCTGTGGCATTGGAAAATGATGATTATTCTGCTGCGGTCCGATATAAAAACGTCCAGGCGTTTAATCATGCTTGTGTAATTGAAAGCGTAAGACTGCGTAATCAGTATGCTAAGTGGCAGAATTATTTCAGGAAGCAGGCTAAAGCTAAAAGGGAAACGTGGGGTAATGAAAGAAACTTTATTCAAGCAGCAGCAATTATGGAAAGGTTCGGTTATAAGCGTAAAGATTATTCTGATTTTGAAAAGACAGAAACTTTATCAGACTATTTGAATGATATGGATGATCTTTATGACAATGTTGCAGTTGCTGATTGGATAATGGATGAGGATGTTAGCATTACAAATCCTCGTGAACGTATGACGGCAAGCCAGCTTGAAGATGTAGTAAACGCGCTTAAAAATATCAAAGCGATCGCTAAACAGGAAATGAGTATCAATGCTTTACAGAAAGGTGCTACCTATGCTGAATTTAAAGCTGAAGCACAGGAAACACTTAATAAGCTGAAAACTATCTGGAAACCGCAGGTTGGCGTTGCACAGCAGCCTACAGTAATGGAGAAGCTAAAAGCATCTTTGCGCAGTACGGACAATCTTTTTGAAATGATGGACGACTGGCAGTATGGATTTTTCAGCAAACATTTTGGCGCCGCTATTCGAGAAGCGGCCGATAATGAAACAAGAAAAATTTTAGAATATGAGGAAAAAACAGCGCAGGCTTACAGGGAATGGCTACCGGATAAAGCTGCAGAAAAGGCAGCCGATTATCAGGAAAAATATGACGAGCTAGGTACTTCTGTAGATAAGCACGTTTTATTAAAAATGCTTATGAATTTAGGAAACGAGAGCAGTGCCAGAGTATTGTGCAGCACTAGACCGGTAGGTTTTGAAAATTCTGCTTTGTGGGTAGATGGCGATATCGTACAGACTAAAATCAATTTGCTTGACTTCTTAGGGCGTAATCTTACTGAAGCGGATATAAAATATGCACAGGCTAAGATAGATATTGCAGAGATGTACTGGTCTGAAATGGAAGCTCTTGAAACTCGTTGGACAGGGTTTAGTCCTAAGAAAGTAGAAGCGTCGCCTGTAGAGTTGACGTTATCGGATGGCAAGACTGTTGTTATGCGTGGCGGTTATTTCCCGCTGATGCGTGATGGTGATACTGGTTCTAAACACGCTGGGCAAGAAGTTATTTCTGATACTGATCCCAGACAAGGCCGCAATATTAGAACAATGAGCACCAGACGAGGCCATTTAAAAGAACGTGTTAAGGCTAAATATCCTGTTAATCTAAAACGTGGAGCAGAGTTTAATGTTGCTATGGATGCGATACATGATCTGTGTTTCCGTGAGGTTATGGGCGATTTCCGCAAAATTATGAACGATCAGGAAATGTATACTCTGATTAAAGAAAAATTAGGCCTGGCCGATTTCTCCGCCTTTAAAGAATATCTTGAACGTGCGGCAAATCCTCAAGGTACTAACAGCGGTTCTGTTGGTGAAAGCTGGATGGGCAGTGTTGCTAATTGGCTTAGGGCTCGTACTGTAAATGCTGCTATTATGCTTAACCTTAAAACTGCCGTTCAGAACTTGGGTAATCCCTTGCTTTATGGTAATGCTGTAGATGGTTTTGGATATAGTGATGTCGTTGCCGCTGTGAGTAATTATAGTATGAATATGCAACTTGCAGAGGGCTATAAATCGGCTAAGGAATTTGTTTACAGCAAATCCCCTTGGATGAAAGAAAGGTCTGTGCTTCCTGATATTTCCCTGCGGGATATGAAAGAAATGGAAAGCCTGAATCCTATAGAAAAGAAAGCTGTTGAATTTGGCACAAGATTGCTGGTCGCTACTGATAATCTTTCTGCTATTCCGGTATGGATGCAGGCGTATGGCAAGAAAATAAGGGCTGGTGCAGGCGAAGCAGAAGCGGTGGACTTTGCCAATACGGTTATTAGACGTACACTTGGCAGCAGCAGAGTTACGGAGGTTGCACCGCTTTTGCGTGGCGGACCTATGCTTAAACTGTTTACTACCTTCCAAGGCTTCTTCAATACACAATATAATCAGTGGGCCAGAGAGTATAATATCTTCTTAAAAGAAAAAGACATAATGCGTCTTACTTCGTTTGTGGGAGCTAAGTTTGTAATGTTTGCTTTTATAAACTTGATGTTGTCGGCCGAAGATCCATTTGAAGAAGATAAGGATGAATATAAAAAGATATCAAAAGAACTGCTTACTTACCCTATGAGTTTAGCCGGACCGGTTGGGCAGGTTGGTAATGCTATCTGGAGCAGGGCTTTAGGCATGCAGACTTACGGGTATAGAATGACTGCAGTACAAGGCACGATAGAGCAAATGGAACGTGCTGCCGGTAAGGTGCAAAAGGTTTACCAGGGCAAAGCAGATTATGACGAATTGGTTGAGCCTACTGCAACATTTGTTGGAACAGCATTAGGCGTGCCTGCACAGTTAAACAAATTATTCTTTAACGGATATGATATCTTGTTCAATGATATGGAGCCGGAAGTTGGCGACATCTTTAGACGTCGGCCGAAAAAAGAACGGTAAAATAAAAATACCCCCTCAAATTTGAGGGGGTTATATTTTCGCTTCTTTGTCATTAGAAGCTTCAAAATATTTAAAATCATCATCTAAAAAGGCTTTGTATAAATTTCTATCCCAAGATTCAACTAATAGGTCAAATGGCGAACTGCCAAAGTTTTTGGTTATTACTGGTGGTCTTGAGATAAACATAATTGAAAAATGAGTATTATTTATATCCAAAGAAAAAGTTTTAAGGAATTGGTTTGAGGTATTTTGACCTTTTCCATATATTTTGCTGATTTCTTTTTTTATTTTTTCAAATTTTTCTAATCCATCTTTTTCGTCTTTTACATCCAATCTGGCTGTTATCTTATACAATTTATTATCCAAAAAAGAGAGCTCTAATAAAGGAGCATCGTATATCAACGGTATATTATAATAAGAATTTGCATTTGTTTGAAACAAATAACTTTTATGTTTTGGAGATTTTATAAGACTGTTGGGATATTCATCATAATATATTAGGGTGGGTAAAGTTTTAATTTTTTCTAATGAATCACCAAAATTTAAGCTTTCAAACTTAGATGTGCTATATGGATCAACAACAAGAGTCGAGGGAGTGTGTATATTACTTTGAGGGATAGTATTATTTTGTTTTTTTTCAGTGGTGCATCCAAAGATAAATATGGATAAAAATATTATAAATAAAGTAATAATTCTTTTCATAATATTCCTTCTTACGTTTTTCACAATTATATCACATTTATAAATTATTGAAAATAACACTTGACTTTACGCCACACATAAATATATAATAAATGTGTGGCATAAAGCGAGGTGAAATTATGAGCCCCAAAACAGGTAGACCAAAAGTAGATAACCCAAAGGCGATAAAGTATAGTATAAGAATTGATGAAAAAACAGAACAACGTTTAGTTGAATATTGTCTTAAACACAATATAACTAAGGGTGAAGCTATTCGTCAAGGGATACATTTACTTTTGGGAGACAAAAAATAAGACGCTGCCCAGTCGGTCAAAACAGGAGCAACGTCTTACACCAGAGGTTTCCCTCTGTGAAATAGTCTATCATAGAGGGCGACTTCTTTCAAGTGAAAGGAGTAGTCAACATGAATAACATCAACCGTTTAACCTTGGACAGTCGTGAAGTAGCAGTAATGTTAGAAAAAGAACATAATCATTTATTAAGGGATATAAGTGTTTACGCCAAATATCTTACTGAGACCAAAATTGGACTCAGTGATTTTTTCCAAGAATCCACATATAAAGACATTACTGGTCGCACATTAAAGAAATATCAAATAACCAAGAAAGGCTGTGAGTTTTTAGCTCATAAGCAAACCGGTCGCAAAGGATCGTCGTTTACCGCATCTTATATCAACCGTTTTCACGAAATGGAAGCACAGCTAGGCAAAAAGCCTTTGCAGCAAACACTTATTGAGGAAGCTTATAAGCCTACGTTAAAATATTGGAAAGGCGTACCGGTGTTAACTAAGTTAGACGTAGCTATGATTTTAAATGTTGATGCGTCGTCGATTCAAAATTATATTCGTAGACCGTGGTTTATGACAGAGAATGTAGATTTTTACTTCTTGCGTGGACATGACTTATTCGAGTACCGCAGAGAGAATAAAATCAAGTCTACAATCGCTGCCTTAATAGTACTTACCGAAAGTGGAGTTAGAAAGATATACGAAGCTAGAAATCGAAAATTTACACCTGCTGAATTGTTCCCAGTAAAATCGTCGTGTGAGCCACAAAGACCTATGCTTGTTAATGCGCCTATGAATATAGAGCTGCAGAAAAAGATAAAGGATTTAGAAGGCAAGTTGATTGCTTTGCATGAAGTATTAAAACTTTATAACTACTGCAATACGCCTGAAAAATCGCAATGCTTCGCCACAACAATAAAAGACATAGGTATAAAAATATCGTGTGATGCACTTGATGTAATCAATACAAAGCTTAGTTTAATTCCTGCCGAGGGTGTCGGTTAAAGCTACTCCCTTAAAGTAAAAAAAGAAACTACCATCAAATAGTTCTTGGCGGAACAATGGTAGTTTCAAACCAGAAAGGCGTACGGAAAACGTACTATTTCTTAAAATAGTATAGCATTTTTACGTATGCCTTTCAAGATATTTATTTTGGGAGGCATATTTTTATGAAAAATGAACTGAAGATTTTTGAAAACGAAGCTTTTGGTAAAGTTAGAGTAATTGAAAGAAATAATGAACCTTGGTTTGTGGGCAAAGATGTTGCGGGGATTCTTGGATATAGCGATTTAAACAAAGCCATTTCAATGCATGTTGATGAAGAAGATAAAAAACTCAACGACAAAACGTCGTCGAGTTTTGGGCAACGTGGGGCTACACTTATTAACGAAAGCGGATTATACTCATTGATTCTATCTAGTAAACTACCTGCCACAAAACAATTCAAACGCTGGGTAACAAGCGAAATACTTCCTACGATTCGCAAAACTGGATCGTATTCTGTAAATCAGGATATGAAGGCCAAAGAAGTAGAAGCTCGCTTAAATAACAGCCGTGCAAGAGTTGCATCGACATTCCTTAAAGTTGCTCAAATGACTGATCTGCTAGAATATAAACATATATGCCAGCAGAAAGCAGCAGAGGTTTTGAGCGGCGTGCCATTACTACCGATGCAATCTATAAACGAAAATACTTTATCTGCTGATGAGATCGGCAGAGAACTTGGAATCAGTGGTAATATGGTTGGCAGGATTGCTAACCAGCATAATTTAAAAACTGCCGAATATGGCAAATATTTTTATGACAAATCACGTCATTGTCAAAAACAGGTAGAAACATTTAGATATTATAGGAAGGTAATTCCAGTAATCCAAAGTATTATTGATAATAAAAAAGTAGGAGCATAATATAAAAAATAAGAAACACCCGCCTGCTCGTGGAAAAGTTAGCGAGTGTTTCAACCACCAGCCGAAGCTGATAACAATAGTATAGCAGTTTTCGGCTGGTATATCAAGGAGGATATACCATGAACGGAAACAGGTCGTCGTGTCCTGACGATAAAGCAGAAGCTGTCGCCAGATTTATACACGCAGTAAAAAATATGACTAAGAATGAGTTTGAATTAAAGTATATAAATGAAAGCGGTGATCCAAAAGTGGATGGTTCGTCGAATGATGTAAAAAAATATATTGAGGATTGGGCTTCGTATGATGATTGTATAAATGATTTTATTAGTGCTATAGAATCTTTGTGCGGTAATAATGCAGCTGTTACAGCGCTTGTATGTTCAGTAATGACTTATTCTAAAAAGCAAGGACGATTAGAAGCAAAACTGGAAAAGCTTGGCATATCAGCAGATAATATCTTGGAAACTTATTGTAAATTATTTGAGAAATAAATTTTAAAAAGTTTCCGACAAAATGCCATTTAACAAGAGTTAAAATAGTAATGTAAGGTTATTGGATATGAGAGCAGAGGCGATGTAAAAAAATTTAAAAATGTATCCGACAAAACCACTATAAAAATGAGTTAAAATAGTATCATAAAGTTAGTTAGAACTTAATAGAAAGCGCTTACTTCGGTAGGCGCTTTTTTATTTGGAAGGAGAGACGATTTATGGAAAATTTAGTGCAAATCATTGATAGGCAGGTAGTTGTTTCTAGTAGGCAGGTAGCGGAGAAGTTCAGCAAAGAGCATAAGCATGTTTTGGCGAGCATTAAGGATATTTTAAGTACAGCCGAATTTTCGGCTGTACTCTTTCAAGCCGTTGAATACAAAGCGTCTAATGGAAAAATGAATCCCGAATATCTTATGAATCGCGATGGATTTACTCTTTTAGCTATGAGCTTTACCGGAAAAGAAGCATTACAATGGAAGTTAAAATATATTGCTGCTTTCAATAAAATGGAAGAATTGTTAAAAGAGCAGGAAGTTATTCCAAAAGATTTGCCGGCAGCTCTTAGAATGGCCGCAGAAATAGCAGAAAAAGCTCAGGCTCTACAAATTGAAAATACGCAGCAAAAGCAGATCATAAATGAAATGCAGCCAAAAGCAAGCTATTATGATTTGATTCTGCAAAACAACACTCTGATGTCGGTAACGCAGATTGCAAAAGACTATGGTATGAGCGCAAAGAAAATGAATAGCCTGCTTCATGAATTAGGTGTTCAGTATAAACAAGGCGGTATATGGTTTCTGTATGAAAAATATCAGTGTGACGGATATACCCAAAGTAAGACTTTTCCTACTGCTGATGGTGAAAATAGATTTCATACTTATTGGACGCAAAAAGGGCGACTGTTTATTTATCATTTGTTGAAAGATAAAGACGTTCTGCCGGTAATAGAACAGGAGTGAAATTATGGATAAAGAGGCTATCATACAAGACCAAATAAATTTACTGTTGGAGGAGCAGAAGAAGGCTGCATCTTTGGACGAGAAGTTAAAGATAGCATCAACTATAGCCAGTATGCTAAATGCTACTGTGGTTAAAGATGCTCCGGCCTCAGCAAAAATATAGGGGGTGAGCATATGACTGTACAGAATACGACAGTTAAAGATATTTATGTTGGTAATGGAGCGACAACGAAATTCCCAATAACATTTCAGATGACGGATCATCCTGAATATATAAAAGTATATATTACAGGTGATGATAGCGTTGCCGTAGAAACGGAGAATTTTTCTGTTGATCTTGGAGCTAAAACAGTTACTTATCCAGCTAATGGCGATCCGCTGCCTGATGGTCATAAAATAACTATTTATCGTGAGCTGCCATTGTATCAGCTAATGAACCTGGTTAATCAAGGTCCGTTTTTTGCAGAGAATATTGAATTGTCTTTTGACGATCTAACTTTTATATGTCAGCAATTAAATGAAAAATTGAATAGGACATTATCTGCTGGTATTGATGTAAGTAATTTTAATAATACTTTTCCGGTAAAGGCTGGAATGAGTTTTAGAATCAATGATGCTGGTGATGGGCTTGTGCTGACGGAGGACCCTGCTAGGGTGTTACCTTTAGCTAAAGATGTATTAGAGCAAACGAAACAGGTCAAAGAGAGCGCCGTTAACGAAACAACAAATATTAAAAATACTGCAATCGAAGAGCTGACCGCTATAAAAGATGCTGCAGTAAATGAGACTACGGAAATAAAGGACGAAGCTGTTGCTGCTAAAAATACCGCTGTTGAAGCTGCGGCTACTGCGGCAGAAGATGCTGTTAATAACGTTCAAACGTTACTTGATGAAAAAGTGGATGCCGCAGAAAGCGCAAAAAGTATAGCTGTTTCTTCTGCCGAATCTGCATTAGCAAGTAAAAATGCTGCGGCTGCATCACAGTCGTCTGCTGCTGCCAGTGCAGAAACAGCCCAGGCTTTGGCAGAATCAGCTTCTAGCAGCGCTGAATCAGCATTAGCAAGTAAAAATGCTGCATTAACAAGTGAGAATAATGCGAAAGCTAGTGAAACCAAATCTGCAAAAAGTGAAGAAAATGCTAAGGCTGCTGAAACTGCTGCAGAAAATAGTAAAAAAAGTGCTTCAGATTCCGCTAGTGCGGCTTCTAGTAGTGCTGAATCTGCATTAGAATCTAAAACGTTAGCTGCAGCATCAGCAAATTCAGCTTCTGCGAGTAAGACAAGTGCAGAAAGCAGTGCTGAATCAGCAGCATCTTCAGCAACTACAGCTACAGAGCAGGCAGACAGAGCGCAGGGTATTGCTGATAACTTAAAAGGGTTCGCTGGCATTACTGGTATAGCGACAACAGATGAAGCTATCGCTGGTGTAGTTGATAACAAAGCAATGACGCCGTTAAAGGTAAAAGCAGCAATAGAAGCACAAGTTCCAATTCAAACAATAATTAATTTAATTTATCCTGTTGGAAGTATCTATATGTCAACTAATGCTGCTGATCCGAGTACATTATTGTCGGGTACAACATGGGAAGCATACGCACAAGGTCGTGTATTAATAGGTTCAGGTACGGGTACAGACAGCCGTAACGAGCAGAAAACATTTGTTGCTGGTGATACCGGCGGCGAGTACAACCATCAGTTATCTGTCGGAGAATTACCGGCGCATAAACCTAAAGCGACCGTTAGTACAGCAGAACTTACTGGTACGCTGAATAATATATGCAGTGGTACTGGCGCAGGTATACCGATAGGTAGCGGGGTATTCACGCGTACAGCCATACAGCGAAGCGCATATTCTGGTGGTGGCGGTAGGGATGATAGGGGTGACTTTTCTTTTAATGCATCTCATGCGCATGAGTTAACCTTTGAATCAATCGGTAGTAACATAGCTCATAATAACCTACAACCTTATTTAAGCTGTTATATGTGGCGTAGAACAGCTTAAAGTGCTGTCGGAGAACTACCTGCACATAGCCATACAGCAACAATCAGCACAGATGGCGAACATGCGCATAAAGCAGGTATTTTAGGTACGATTGATGGCCATTCAGGAAACAACTATGCAAAATATCACTTTGCCGATGGAAAAAACTGGTTCTGCAGGCAGTCATGTTCATACACTTAGAATTTCTGATACAGGAAACAGCTAAAGTCACAATAACATGTAGCCTTATATAGTGGTCTATATGTGGATGCGACGGCATAAGGGGGAAGTCACAAATGCAAGATTTAATTATTTATAACGAAAATCAGATCATTATACAAGCTAATAGCAAAACATATCAAGAAACAAAAGAAAATTTTCTTACTGACTACGGTAAAGCAGTAAATTATCAAACTATTGATTATAACCGAGCAACGCAAGCCTGCTGGTTAAACGGTGAAGCATTTCAAGCTTATCCAAACACAGTATGTGAGGATATTTTGAATAGCATTGATACATTGTTGGAAAAGCAGGCGAAGCGTGAATATATAGTGCCTACCATTGATGAGCTTAAAGCTATTAAGCTGTCAGAGGTAGATGCTTGGACAGCAGATAAAATTACTGGCGGTTTTATTTCTCAATGCACCGGTAACCCTGTGAGGTATGATAGCGATAAAGATACTCAGCTTACGATGCAGGGAATTGCACTGAATGTCAGCACAGAACGTTTTGCAAACGAATATCCTTTGGGATGTCCAGTCCGGGGCTATAAAGAAGGGGAAACTGAAAAAACAATACAGTATCTTAACGCTGCTCAGGTATATGCCTGGTGTGCTGATTTATCGTCTCATATAGGTGCTTGCAAGCAGCAAGGATGGATTAAACAGGCACAGGTAGAGGCAGCGTTAAGCAAAGAGGATTTGGATGCTATTATATTAGATTAGGCGGTGCAAAGATGGTTGAAATGGCAATGGCCTCAATAACAATCTTTAGCTTTTTATTTGGCATAGTAGGTTTTGTATTTAAGATTTGGATAATAAATCCTTTGTCTACGGCGATAGAGAACCTGCAAAAGACTGTTGACGCTTTAGCTAAGACTATTAATAGGGAACAAGAACGTACAACAGATTTAAAAATAAAATTTGCTGAGATTGATCAGAGGGCAAAATCTGCACATAACAGGATTGATGAAGTTGGTGAACGGTTATTGCTGGTAGAAAATAAATGTAATAACTGTTCATGTAAGGATAAGTGATATTTATGTTTGAGAAAATAAAAAACTTAATAGTGAGTGCCAGAAATAAAGTAGCCTCAATGTCGCCCAAAATAATGGCTGTCATTGTAGGCTATTTTATTGCAGTCGTTTTGCTGGTACTGACCTATTATGCTGCGTGGATGTATATGTGGTTGTGGTTGGATAAGATTGTTATGTCTGATCTTCTAGCACTGATAAGAGAGGTTATAGGACCGGCTATGGTTGCATTTGTCACTTTCATAGCTACGAGTTTAGTAGATAAAAACGGGGACGGTGTCCCTGATCCATTTGAAAAGGAGGCAGAGAATAATGGGGACAGTAACAAAAAGAATCACTTTAGATGAGCTACGGCAGTTAGCAGCAAGGGCTAGAGGTAATATTGATAAGATCTATCTACATTGGTCAGCTGGTTATTATCACCAGTTTTTTAGTGACTATCACCTAAACATTGACAGCGACGGCGCTGTTATGGCGACAACCGATGATTTAACTGAATATAAGGCTCATACATGGCGGCGCAATTCTAGAGCTATTGGGATTGCTTTAGCTTGTTGTGTAGATGCTGTAGCTCATGCTGATGGGAATATCGACTTTGGCAACGTGCCACCGACAGAGTTACAGATAGATAGTATGGCGAAAGTTGTAGCTGTACTGTGTGAGGAACTTGGATTGGACATTAATGCCGATACCGTAATGACACATGCAGAAGCAGCAGACTTAGACGACTACGGCCCGGCAACTACTTTTGAACGCTGGGACTTGTGGAAATTGCCAGATGTGCCAGGCGACGGAGAACTGAAACCAGGCGGTGATGTTATTCGTGGTAAGGCTATCTGGTGGCATCATAATTGGTAAAGATTGTATAAGGAGGTGACTAATATGGAAAAACAGCGTATTTTGATTTGGGCTGGTATTGCTCTTGCGATTCTGGTAGGGTGCATTACTTATTACAATCTGTAAGATAAAACCCAGCCACAGAATTAGCCTGTGCGTTGTTTTATCTCTAAAATACTAGGAAATATAAGTGGGAGTATAGAAAACGGCGCACAGGTTGATTATATTGAAAATAGAACTATCTTAATGATAATGAAATAGAATTTAATTTGAAAGAAGGGCAGAAAGTGAATGAAGAAAAACAAATCAGGTATAGCAAGTATCTTGTTATTAGTTTTGCCCTTATTGCTGTGCTTATCATTTTCTTTAAATTGTTTTGCGGAGGAACTTCCGGAAACAATAACGATGTCCAGGGAACAGTTCAACGAATTGCAGACGATAATAAACAGACAGGAAAATCTGTTGATAGGGCTATCGAACACGTTGAAACTGCAGCAGATGAACTCGAACGAGCTGAAGAAGCTAATCGAAGAGCAGCGTTTATCTTATCAGAAGATAAGGAGCGAGCTAATGCTTGCGCAGGAATCATTGTCGAACTCCAAAAAAACAATAGCAGAGCAAAACAAATCCTTACAGACGTTGAGCTCTCAAATAAAACAAGAAAAGTCCAGAAGTGAATTAAAGCAGAGACAGAAGGCCTTTTGGGGATTTGCAGGAGGGGTATTAGTAGGAGCTATAGCAGCGAGCAGGTGATTATATGGATACTTGCCGTTTGCAGGCAAGAGATTGGCTTTCGCAGTCCACACGAAAGGAATTTGAAGCAATCATTTCAGAAGCCAAACTAACGCCGCGGCAAATAGAAATTATAGAACTCAAATTTATTCACGATCTTAAAAACTATCAAATAGCAATGAAAATAGATACGTCAGTGCAAACGGTTGAAAGAGATCTGCAGCAGGCGTATAATTCAGTTAAGAGAGCATTAAAGGTAGTCACATAATAGTTGTGGCTGCCTTATTTTTTATGCCTATATTAGGGAATTATGAGGGAATGTTTACGGATTATAAGAGCTGATTTAGGCGACAATATAAGTAAGAAACGGAGGCGATAACAATGTATGTAAATCCTTATGCTCCTGTTAATCCAGCAATGATGGGAGTAACTCAGCAACGTTTAAATAATTATCAAGCTCAAATGCCGCAGATACCGGCATATCAGCAACAGCAGTTTGTTCCACAACCGCCTATGCCCCTGATGATGAAAGGGCGTACAGTTGCAAGTTTAGACGAAGTAAAGGCTGCCCAAATTGATTTAGATGGAAGCCTGACATATTTCCCTTGTCCGGCCGATAATTGTATTTACGCAAAAGCTATTGATATGAATGGTATGCCGGTTATCCAAACTTATAAACTTTCGTTTGAAAAAGAGGCTATACCTAAACGTTATGCTGATGCAGAAGTAGTAGAGGCCCTGCAGCAAAAAGTAAGCTCATTAGAGCGTTATATGAATATGAAAGGGGAGAATATAAATGCAAATGAATCCGTTCACAATGATGCAAATATTCAATCAGTTTCGCAGCAACCCAAACCCGATGGAAGCAATGCAGAAAATGCTGGGGAACAATCCCCTGTTTGGGCGCGCAATGGAAATGGCGCAAGGTAAGTCTCCAGAACAGTTAAAAGAAACTGTTATGAATCTCGCCCAGCAACGTGGTATTGATCCTCAACAGGCTCAACAGCTTTTATCGCAATTTGGTATTAAAATCTGACCGGTGGCCACCAAAGGATTTTAAACAATAAATCTAAAGGAGATGTTCTATATGACTATGGAAGGTACTGGCGTAATGCCTGTATACGATTTGAATAATCGTACCGCAGCAGCAGACGGCGCAGGTTTTGGCGGCGGCTGGATGTGGGTAGTAATGTTATTCTTCCTGCTTGCCTGGGGCGGCGGTGGATTCGGTGGTTTCGGAGGCGGCGCTAATGGTGCTGTAAATACTTTGACTAATGAATTTCTCTATACCAATCTGAATAATACTTTAAATCAAGGTTTTACTCAAGTAGCAAACCAGAGCTTTGGCATTCAAAAAGACCTGTGTCAAGGTTTTAGCGGTGTACAATCTGCTATTGCTGAAAGCCGTTTTGCCGCTCAGCAATGCTGCTGCGAAACCAATCGTAACATTGATGCGGTTCGTGCAGAAAATTACAAGAACACTTGTGAGATCACGACTGCAATTCATGCAGAAGGTGAAGCAACTCGTGCTTTGATTACTGCTAACGTAATGCAGGAATTGCGCGATCAGCTGCAAGCTGCTCAACTGCAACTTGGTAACGTTGCTCAAACTACCAACATTATCAACGCAGTACGCCCGTTCCCGCAACCGGCTTATATCACTTGTAGCCCTTATACGGCTATGAATGGCTATGGCTGCAACGGCTGTGGTAACTGCTAATATCCGCTGAATGCGTGACTAAGAAACAGGGGAGCTGTCACGCTTCCCTGTTTTAATTTAAGGAGATGAATTATAAATGGCAACTTGTAATTGCAGAACTATATTGACCACGGCTGTAGCAGTAAGCGGCAGTAACTTGGTATTGACCATTCCTGCCGGCACTTATGAAAACTGCGTTAGATATTGTATTAGGATAGCGCAGGATATTCCTTCTACTGCTACAAATCTTATGCCAGTAGTTATTAAAATCGGTACTGGTGCTACTTTGTATAATGTAAATCGTAAATGCGGACATCATTTATATGCCAATCAGGTAAGAACGCGACGTAATTATTCTTTGCTGGTAGCTGCTGACAGCGCAACCTTTGTTCTTGAATGCGGCTATATTGCTGCCTGCAACTGTGGTACTGTAATCGGACTGCCTGTAGCAACAGCAGAACCTGCAGAGGATAACACTGAAGTTCAGACCGTAAAAAACACTAAGGCGGTGAGCAAGGATGCATAAGTACGAAGATTATATTGATATCGTGGACGGCGATGAAATGAAAGAAGATGAAATCGATTGTATCGTCTGTGGAGCTTTGGAAAAACTTAAAGCACACGATGAAGATGATTATGAAGCTGTAATGACGAAAATTCATTGCGTAGCTCATGGGCCGCACTTCGATGAGCATCTTGCTAAAAAGGCCGTTTCGGAAATGAAAAATGTTGACGGTACTACCGGAGAACATTGGACAGTAGAAGAAACTACCCGTGTTATGGATCAGAACGGTGTACATGCCAATAAGTACGACTGGTATTATTTAATGAATATGCTGCATAGCGATTATTCGAATCTCTGGGGAGAAGATGTTGCGCAATATGTAAAATTTGCCAAGGCATACATCAACGATCCTGATGCTGGAGCAGGTAAAGTTTTTTATCTGTGGAGAGCGGGGAAACATCATCATTAATATGTCAAAAGTGGTCGCAGTTTTGGTCGCACTTTAGTGTTTTTTAATGCCATTTCACGACTTCTTACGGCACTATCAAGAATATGATTCACAAAAAATAAAAACCGTCAAAGCCCTTGAAAACTAGGCTTTGACGGTACTTTTTTGCTGGTACGCCCGAGTGGAATCGAACCACCGCACACGGCTCCGGAGGCCGATGCTCTATCCACTGAGCTACGGGCGCATAGTGTTTGGTGCACAATGCACCATAGCGAATTATAGCATAACGGCAAGCTTCTTGCAAGTTTTATACTGGGTTGATGAAATAAAAAATATAATAAAGAAGCAGGAAGTGCAGTAAAATAAATATTAAATTTTTTCTAAGGGATTTACTTAGTTCTGTGTTTTATATATAATCAAATCATTAGATAATATTGGCGGAGGAAAGCTTTATGAGCTACTGCAGATTGTTATTGACGCCGCGAATGACGTTATTGATTGTTATCGGTTCTTTGATTTATTCTGTAGGTTTGAATCAGTTTATAGTGCCTGTTGGTCTGTATAATGGGGGATTTTTAGGTATTGCCCAGCTCATACGACACTTCATGGAAAGCTGGTTCGGTATCAGTTTTGGCAATACCAATATCGCCGGTATTTTATATTTTATTTTGAATATACCGTTGCTGGCGGTTTCCGTGAAACGTTTTGGGAAGGAATTTCTTGCTAAAACCATTTACTGTGTTTGCTGGTACAGCTTGTTTTTGACTGTAGTGCCGATTGCAGATCATTTACTGGTCGACGAACATTTGACGGCCTGTGTAGCAGGCGGTGTGATCTGCGGTATTGGTGCCGGGATGACTTTGCTTTCTGGCGGCAGCGGCGGCGGTGAAGAAATTTTGGGACTTTTACTGATGCAGAAGCATTCAAATTTGAGTGTCGGTAAGGTTTCAGCGATGCTGAATATTTTTATTTTTGGGACATGTGCGGTAATTTTCAGTATTTCCCAGGCAATTTATTCAGTTTTGTTTACGGGTATCGTTTATTATGTGCTGGATAAGGTACATTTCCAGAATATAATGCTGACGATGCTGATCATTACGAAAAAGCAAGGATTGGAAAAGATAATCTTCGAAAAAGTCAATCGTGGCGTTACAAAATGGAATGCTTATGGTGCATATAGAAATGAAGAAAGAGAAATTCTGATGACCGTAGTTTCCAAAAGTGAATTTCTGCAGCTGCGGCGTCTGCTTTTGGCTGCCGATCCTGAAGTTTTTATAATTATAGAAGAAAATGTTTTTGTTGTTGGTAATTTTCAAAAGCGTGTCAATCAATAAAAAAAGCTCCTGCTTTGCTTAGAACCAAAGAAAATAGACATTGAATAAAAAAGCCTCCAATCGTAGAATAGAAACTACGATCGGAGGTTTTTCAATGTCAGGGAAAAAAGGGAATGCCACGCTACAGTGAAGAAATGAAGAATAAAATCATAGAAGAGCAGAAGGCAGGTAGTAGTATTAATGAGCTTAGCCGAAGATACAAAATTAGCCGCTATTCTATCCAAAGCTGGT
>ENA-OQNN01000122-OQNN01000122.1-human-gut-metagenome-genome-assembly--contig:-NODE-122-length-94122-cov-5.299388_pt1 | contig 94122 bp, 92 predicted proteins | sample MGYA00242624_ERZ504870 | MGnify/ENA primary metagenome ERZ504870 (study PRJEB26092, sample SAMD00036379) | human gut metagenome | host: Homo sapiens | study: EMG produced TPA metagenomics assembly of... | reverse complement strand
GTTTCTGCAGCATCTTTGTACATTGTTTTCAACTGACTTTTAGACTGCAAAATAATGGAAGCTGATATTTCTCTGCTACGAATCGTTGCAATCAGCTTATCCCACTTTGGAATATGACCAATGTTGCTGAACTCATCAAGCAACAGTCTCACATGATAAGGAAGCCGCCCATTGTAAACATCATCTGCTCTTTCACATAACAAATTAAACAACTGAGTATACATAATTGCCACAACAAAATTAAAAGTATCATCCGTATCAGAAATAATAACAAAAAATGCACTTTTTTGATCCCCCAGTAAATCCAGTTGTAATTCATCATAACTCAACAGCTCTCTCAACTCCTTTATATCAAATGGTGCCAGCCTTGCACCGCAACTGATCAAAATTGATTTTGCGGTCTTCCCAGCTGCCAGCTTATATTTCTGATATTGTCTCACTGCAAAATGTTCCGGATTTTCCTGTTCCAGTTCTTCAAATAAAAGATCTACTGCATTCTGGAAATTTTCATCATCTTCCTTTGTCTCACTGGCGTTAATAAACTCCAATAATGTCGAAAAATTCTGTTCCTCTTCCGGAGCTTCATACCATATAAAACCAATCAGTGCGGAATATAAGAGTCTTTCTGCCTTTACCCAGAAATCTTCGGTTGCTTTTTCACCTTCCCCTTTCGTATTGGCAATAATCGTATTCACCAGTTTTAGAATATCTTTTTCCGAATGAATATACTGAAACGGATTATAATGCATACTTTTAGAAAAGTTAATTGTATTCAGTACCCTAATCTGATATCCATGATTTACAAGCATTTTCCCACACTCCGGCAATATTGTTCCCTTGGGATCTGTAACTACATAACTTACCTTTTCCGGCATCTGCATCAAATTGGGTTTTAAATAAAATCTTGTCTTACCACTACCCGATCCTCCGATCACCAGCACATTCTTATTTCTTGCATATTTTGGAAGTTTTGGTCTTCCATTCATGGTTAACCGCTCCGTCATAGTAAAAAGAATATTATTTTCAAAAACAGGATCAATAAAAGGCGCAATATCCTTTTCGTTTCCCCAACGTGCCGACCCGTATTCTTCTCCTTTTCGGAACTTTTTTGCATTTAGCTTTCTATATCTAAAATAAACAAGAAATATCGCAGCCCCTGCAAAACCGCCTAATAAATCTGTCAAGTAAAGACTCGGATACCAATGGTAAAACAACAATTCTAAATGAAGAAACATCACACCTAGTTTGTCAAAAAGACTGTTACCAACACATTGTCTGTAAAGCCAGAAGCACTTATCTACAAAATAAAAAACAATTCCTGTAAAAATTCCTATTGGCAGTTGCTTTTTCCATTGTGTTTTCAAAAAACTCATCGACTCTGCTCCCTGTGTTTTATCTTCTGTCTGATTCTCTGTTTTTCCTTTCTCGCTCTATTTTTTACTACCATCTTTGCATTCTCTAACTTTTTATGAACTGAAGCTCGTTTCTCCTTTTTCTTTAAAGTCACACCTGCATATTCCTGAAATGCAGCTGTAATAACATCCACATCTTTTGCTTTGAAAAAAACAAGATACTTCGGGGTTCCCTTGGATGCCACATCCTTTTTGAGGCTATAATCCACACCATATTTTCTTGCTATCCGGTCAAATGATTTAATGTTATCCTTTGTAATTGGAATATTCTTAAGTTCCATTTTTTGATCCATCAATTTTCTTAAGTTTTGCTTTCCCCTCGGCATCTCTTTTTGCTTAATCTTATTTCTTTCCCTGATTCTTCGCTTCTCGATCTTTCCAGCAACCTTAATTTGCCTCTTTTCCTGTTTTTTCTGTTCTTTAGCTGACAGCCATTTTCTCATGGCTACCTTTAAAACATCCTTTGACATTCTCATACCTGTAATGCAAAGTGAAATTACCTTCTGATCTACTTCCTCCTGCATTTTATTCCTCCTTTTTCAATGCAAGGTAATTTTTGATGTAATTTTTTACCTCTTTCGCTTCACCTCTCTATACAACTTTGAAATACAATAGCCAATACATGGCTGATGCTTTCCATACGGGCAAAAACGACAATTTCCATACTCTTTTTGAACACTCTGTTTTTTCGGCTCAGGAGAAATCAAATACTCACACTTTTCAAGTTCACAGCCTTTGACTTTACCGCCCCACCAATAACAGTATTTACATGCTGTTGGTCTTTCACTGCGATATTTTTTCATCTCCTTCACTTTCTGCATCCTCCTGCTTATTTTTATCTGTCATTTCTTGAATTTCTATATCTGCTGCTATACCAGCAACTACACAACACCATAAACAAAGAACTATCATTGTCACGACTATTCCTATCAATATTTTCATACTCCATATCCTCTTCCATAGAAAAAGCATTCAGGATTTCTATTTCCCAAATGCTCTTTCTTCACACTATTCTTTTTTGTTTTTTATTCGTAAAACGACTCCTGTTATTCCTATTGCAACAACCATACCAGTGAGCCATATCCATACATCCAGAGAATCTCCTGTTTTAACTGAACTTTGCTTTTTTGTTTCCTGAATGCGTTCCTCAGTAATTGGTGTATGTTTTGGAAAAACTTTTACATTATAAAGCATCATTCCTTCCTCTTCTTCCCATGTTGGAACTGCAATAAGTACCGGCATCACTCTTTCATAATTTTTCTGTTCTGAAACATAAAGCAAATACACACCTACATCCAAATCCTCAATTTTAGCAATTCCCTCTTCATTTGTTATACAGTCTCCATCAGATTCTCCATAATAGCTTAATTTTTCTGCCGCTTCATCTAATTCTTTAGCATAACTAATCTGATTTAAATCTACTCCGCAATTTTTATATTGTTCTTTCAATACATATTGCCCGTCCTTTATATCCGCAACTTTTGCATACCGAAATACAACACCTTCTTTTGATATATTTTCCCCACCATCAGTTAACTCAATTTCAATACTTCCTTTCTCCCGCACATTGATCTCATTTACCCTCTCTGACAGTGTAATATTCTGATTTGCAAATGCTGTTAAAGAACAACAAAAAATCATTGCCAATATAATTGGAAGGAATATTTTACCCGGTCCTTTTCTTCTTTTTGCGATAACTGCCTTTTCTTCTCTGTTTCTTTTCACGCTCTTTCTTCCCCCTTCCATATCTAAGCAAATTAACAATTGCATAGCAAATAAATACAACTGGCATTGCTGCAAACAAAAGTTCCCTGACAGACATCATTTTTCCTTTTATCTTTTTTTCTTCTCCTTTCTGGTAGGAAATTCGCTCTCCTGTAACAACCAGCCGATGTGTATTAATTCCATAAGGCGTACATGTCACAAGTGATACCAAATCTTTTTCAGCTTCTATATTTAAACAATCCACTTCTTCCGGTTTTATAATCTGCAAATTTTTTACCTGATATGCCATTTTGGTGCCACATACATCTATAAAAAACAAGTCTCCATTTTCCAGTTCATCCAGTCGGGTAAACAGTTTTGAATTCGGTAACCCTCTATGTCCGGTTAAAACACAGTGTGTATTTGCGCCGCCAACCGGAAGACCGCTCCCCTGCAGATGTCCGATCCCATTTTTTAATACTTCCTCATCTGTTCCATGATAAATTGGCAAATTAACATTTATTTTAGGAATCTGCAATGTACCCATAATTCCATTTTCTGATAAATTCAACAACTCTTGATATGATTCATCACTCAGTTCTCTATTTCCAATATCTCCCACAATCGCATCATTTACCTGCCATAGAAGATTATTATATCTTTTTGCTCTTTCTGTTGATTCTTTCAAAGTCTCCAGACTCTCTTTATTTATCATCCCCTTATATGTCGCGACAGCATTCTGCTGATGCTGTCGCTCTACTAGGCTACTGATCAATGGATATCCACACAAAAATAATCCAAGCAGAAATGGAACAATGGTCAGCAATCTCTTTTTCATGATCTATTCACCCTGTTTCTGTTCACTGTCCTTTTTGTTCTTTTTTAATCTTGCATAAGAAAATCCTACCAATACCGTTCCTGCTCCCAGCATAAGAAGCATAACCGAAGATCCAGTTACCGGAAGTTTTTTCCCAACCGTGTTAATAACGGTCAAATTTGCAGATCCAGTTTCTACATCCGTCACCAATTCTGTATCTGCTTCATTGTACGCTCCATTGAAAAATTCTTTCACATGTGCTGAAACATCCAGTTTCTTCAAACTCTTATCAGTTGCACCATCTCCTTTCACATAAGAATTCCTTTCTGTTGTAAAAGTCGGCACAACTTTAAGAACAATCGGATCTAATAATTTTCGATATCCTGCTGGTGCTTCCGTTTCCTTCAGATAATAGGTTCCGCCATCTAATCCATAAATTATAAAATTCCCATCTTTATCCGAAACCATTTCTACTGCTTCTGCTGGTGCTGTCCCTCCTGTATGATCTGTTCCCCCTGTACTATCTCTGTTAATGACATTGTATCCGCTCTCTGTTTTCTTTACATACACTTCATTTTTACAGCTTTCATCTGAATACAGTCTAAACTTTGCTCCCTCTAATTTAAGATCATGGTTATTTGTTTTATATACATTCAGCTTATATGTAAAACATACAACCGTATCCCATGGCGTATATCCTGTACTTCCTTCACTGTCATGATCCGGATTATTACTGAATTCAAGGCGTACATCATTCTCAAACCCTGGGCGTCCGGTATCTGCTGCTGCACGATCATTTAATTTTGCCTGATAGGTTAAGACAATTTTCTGACCATATGTATTTTCCTTCAATGCATTGAAATTATCAAATTCCCGATCGATAATCACTTTCATATCATTTACTGCAATTATAAATGATTCTCCATTTCCCGGATTCGTATTTACCGTAAACTCATTTGCTTTCAGTGTATAACTTTTGGAACTTTCACTTCCATCTGCATAAATTTTAATAGAAACAGAATTCTTATCAAACGTAAGTGCTTCATCCATTTTGTCATGCCATGCATAATAATATGTGTCATATCCATTGGCATTTGGCATTGTGGATTCATATTTGTATGGAACATTCTGCCCGATCTCATAATCAGCAATATCATTCCATCCTTCATTTCCTACCTTAGCCTGATCATCATCTTCCTGAATTTTCTTTATTACAGTTGGATAATCTGATTTAATATTAACCTCTGCTTCCGGATTTGCTGTATTAACTATGCACAGGGATGCTGCCGAATGCGTTCCTCCAACTTCTGATACTTCATCAACAATATAGTAACCATATTCCAGTCCTCCAATTATACAGGAATTATCACTTTTGGTTGCTGAAACCGTAACCTGATCAGCATCTTTTTTATCTTTCGCCAACTGATTTCGTAATTCTTCCACAAAATATCGATAATCACTGTAGGAACCTTCCAGTTTCTGATCTGTTTTTGCTCCTTCTACCTGATTTTTATTGAGTGACTGAATATAATCAATTACTTCATACTCTGTAACCTGATTGCCCGCTTTATTCAGTTTTTTCCCAACCACTGTTTTTACAGAATCCGCATACATGCTGTTCAAGGTATAATTAATGGATTCCCCTCCTACAGAATTTTCAGCATCAAAAATTTTATATACATTGAATTTTTTCCCAGTCAAAGACTGTCCTTCATTTCCCTGAATCGTAATAGATGCGTTTCCCCTTCCAAAATCTGCAACTCCCTTTGGCGTTGTTACGGACGATTTCATCTGTATTTCTGCTGCTGAAACCCGTAAAGTTCCCATAGTTCCTGTAACTCCTGTTGTTGCAATAACTGTAGACATTGCCATCATATAGAAAATCTTCATTCTTCTTTTCTTCATAAGTTCATTCTCCTTTAAAGTTTTCTCTTTTTCATCATTACCGTTATTATTCCTGCCACAAACGCTGCAAAAATAAAAAACAGCATTTGATTCGACCCCGTTTCTGGTAATTTTTTCCCCGTCATATTGATTACTTTCATAGAAACAATCCGATCTGCTTTTGTCCCTGTCAAAGTAAAGATTCCATCTGACGAATCAACTTCTCTTCCATTTATAAAAATTTTGAACTCATCATTTACCGGATTACTTGTAACCTCCACTTCATAAAAATATGGATTTCCATTACCATCAACCGGTATCCGATACCCTTGAGGTGCCTTGGTTTCTTTCAAGTAATACTTTTGTCCTACTTTCAAATCTGCAAATGTTACAACACCTTTTTCATCCGTCTTTAACTTTGCTACTTCCTTTGTACATTCTTTATCCGAATATAATGTAAATTCTGCATTTTCTAAAACAAGACCTTTCTCATTTTCCTTATGTACCTGTATCTGAAATGGAGCAAGTTTATCTTCTACAATCATAGAAACCGTTCCCTGTTCAGTAACAGTAAACGTAATTTTTCCTAATGTTTCATCTGTTTTTGATATCAGAGTAATCTTGTTATCTGTTTCTACACGAAACTCCACGCTGTTTCCATTTACAACATATCCATCCATGACTGAGATCTCTTTTAACTTATGAACACCATAAGTTAATCCCTTAATTGTTAATTTTCCATTCTGATCCGTTGTCAGTTTTTCCGTATTTCCATTTGGTTCCGTATGCTCAAATACAGCCTCGGGAATTGTAATTTCTGCTCCTTCCTGTCTTTTTACTAATTCAAGTTTTAAAACATTATCTGGCACATTGGGTTGATTATAAGTGTCAACGGATTCCGGTGTTCCTTTTGATGTAATCTGCTCTACATAAATCTTAGAATTAATCAAATAGCCTTCCGGTGCTTTTGTCTCCTGTATAGTGATCGTACCAAGAGGCATTGCTGCATTTCCTTTTGAAGTCATATACAGATCATCTCCTGACACTTGATACTTCGTATCATATTTACACATTCCATCCTGATCAGTTTTAAACACCCAAGTTCGTAACGGATTTTTTCCTGCTTCTGCTGGATCGGCTTTATAATTTCCATCGTAAAATTTAACTGTAAATTCTGCCCCTTTAAGTGTGGCATTCCCCTGTGGCTTGCTTTTATCTGTATCTGCATCTACTTTTCTTACTAACACATCAATCGTATCCATCTGCGGTTGGTCTGCAAAACTCACAGTAGTAGTTGTCCCTGAAGCTACCGTAATCTTCTTTATCTGTGCATCAAGTGCATACCCTTTTGGTGCCTTTAATTCTTTTACATAATAAGTCCCCGCATTCAGTGTCAGTATATTTGACTCACCATTTGCATTCGTCTTTAACGTTCCTACTTTCGAGTTATCTGAAGCAGAAGCATTATTGTAAACACCAAATTCTGCCCTCTCTATGGAATAGCAGCTATTTCCAGTTGTAACTACCGAATTTGCACTGGATTTCTTCAATTTTACATAACCTAATGGTGTATAATCTCCTGACCATTTACTAAGCGGTTGTCCATTCCCCTGATATACTGTTCCAGCTGCATTCGTAAAGTATTTATAATTATCCTTTACCCACGCAAAAGCGGCTACCTGATAGTCCTGCATATGCCCTGACAACCACGTACCACAAGCACATTTCACATTATTTCCTGTTTCAACGCGAACTCCGCTTGCATACCATCCATTAACCTCGTTTAGTACCCACCATACTGCACACTGTTTAAATAAATATGCGTAATCATCTGAAATGGACTTGCACATAAAATGATCATAATAATACATCATTCCTACAATTGCCTGAATGGTTGCTTTATTATAAATCGTGGATGCATCTACTCCGGTCTTTATCCCCGGCTGAAAACTGATCGTTGGATTCGTACAATAAAGTCCCTCGCCTGTATTTATATTTCCAAGTTTCCCTTCTTGCCACGTCAGAAGAAACTTCCATTGAGAGCCATTATAATCAACAACATCGATCTTTCCTATATTTGTTTTTATTGCACCTGTATTGATTCTTTCCCCTGCAACTCTTGATAACTGAAACGTTGCTGTATCTGACTGCTCTGCAAACCCTACACCGATTTCTTTTAAGATTTGCTTCATCTGCTGTTCTCTTTTTTCATCCGCTTCTAAATCTTTAGGCGGCTCCTGATCCATATCACCTGTTTCCTGACTATTTTCTTTACTTTCCTCGTTACTGATTTTTTCAAAAATTGGAATAAGATGAACCGAATGCGATGCCATGAAAATTTTTATTTCTGATGCGTTAGAAACGTCAATTTTTTCTTTTATATCATCTGTTTGGATTTCTTTTATCACATATCCATTTTCTGCCTGAATTTCCAATTCTATCTGATCTCCTGCAGAAAAATAATACTCTGTTTGCTCCTTTTGTCCTTTAACTTGGATTTTTCCCCCTTCACACTCTGCAATAGTCAGCGGATAAACAGCCTTTGTATCCTCTTTATCTTTTGCATAGACCGAAGATATCGATGTTATCACCATGACACAGATTAATAACATAGACAGCAAACACGCAATCTTTCGCCTTTTTTTCATAGTCCCTTTCCTTTCCGCAAATTTGTTATAAACTTAAAATGTTTTCTCCCCTTTCCCACTTTATTTGTACTCTTAACATGGATAACAGCACATGAATATGGCGGTGTCCAATTTTCTTGTAAAACACCGCCATACAGCATCTACTGTAATTCTTTTATACTTTGAGCTTTCCTGTACTCTTTCCCAGACCCGTTCCTGTTATTTTCTCTTAATCAAAATCACGTTTTCTTTAATCAGATGCGCAAATGCACATTCAGATTAAGTATCATTCTGGGCAGGTTATTTAATTTTCAAGGTGCATGAAAGTTTTATCTTTCACTATAACCAAAAGTTTTTGCCCTAAAATACAACACCAAATGTACACTTTTTATTATTTTCAGCCTCCATCTCACCATCCGTATTTTTCATTACGTTTCTGATCCGATCTACTGTCCGAATGATAAGTCCCGCAACCGCTTGCTGTGTCGTTCTCATCCTCTCTGCAATCTCTTTTTGTGAATTTCCTTCCACATAGTAAGAAAGCACTGCAAACTTTTGCCGGGCATTCATTCTTGATAAAATTTCTTCACACATTTCTCTTTCAATTATCTTTGATAGTAAATCCTGCGTCTTATCTTTTAATTCCTCTTGCGAAAAAGTCTCAGTACAATAGGAAATTTTTTTATGCACGGAATCCAACCTTTCCTGATTTCTTACAAGTAGATCTTCTCCTTCCAGAATCAAACGCATATACCAGTTTTCATTTTCAAAAAATTCTGCTGAAATAGGTTTACTTCTGTTAAATTCATAAATGTAATCTCCACAGTCTGCCAAAGGAAATACACTATAACGTGCCCCTGACTGATATAACACCAACCCGTTCTCATAAACACTTACTTCCGTATCCTTATCAATCTTTTCTTTTACAACAATTTCTTTCTCCTGTAACTGTTTTCTTGTCAACACTCTTCCTTTATAATTTTCACTTACCATGCTTCTCACTTCTTTTAATGTCAACATACAAACCGCCTTTCCGCTTTTCAGCCACGGGCAGTCTGTATAAAACAGACAACACAAAAAATTCCCAGATCCACCCGTTTTTTTTGACGGGGAATCTGTGATTCCTCTGCGTTGCCTGTTTTAAGATATTAAATATTTATACTCCTACTTATCCAAAAGAAAAAAGTATAAAATACAACACTCCTAAAAAATTTCCAAAAAATAAGAGCCATTGAACTGTTCTACCTAATCTAACTTCCGGCATTACACTTCATTGACTCCTATTTTTCATTCATTGAATCCAGTTATTCAACGAATATACTATTTTTCAACTCATAAACAGTTAAATGACTATTTTTTCTCTTTCACCTCTGCATGCTTTCCTTGATTTTTAATTTTATAATTATAAATATTCTTATATCACAAACTCTAATTTCTGTACACTAAACACTAAGGATATCCAACTCGGAATATCTAAACTGATTACTAATTACAATAAAATTATTTTTCTTTTACTTCATAATCCCAATTTATTTGGTTTTTACATTGAATTCCATCTCTAAAATCATAAACTAATGTTTTATCTCGAATAGATACTTTTCTTTGAACAAAATAGTTAAATACTTCATATGCCAATAAAACCGAAACTACAGAATTTGTAAAACAAATAGATCCTTTTAAAATAGGATTATATATTTTATTTACCTCACATTGATTTAAATATTGTAAATAATGTACTTTAGCATTTTGAGTAAACAATATTGGTCCTACTTCTCCAAAATAGTGACCAACTCCCGCAATTGCGCATGGAATTTTATATTCAAGTGATACTTGCACTATCAAACTCCTTATATATTCATTGGTTGGATAATCTGCCGCACATATTATCATTTCAACTTTTTCATTCATATTCAAAATATCATTTAACATTTTCTTATTTGTAATATTTACTCTATATTCATTTATAGATATATCAGAATATACTTTTCTTAAATTTTCAGATACTACCTGTATTTTCATAATTCCAATATGCTTTTCATCTAACAAAAACTGTCTATTAAAGTTTTCAATTTTAACTGTATCATAATCAACTATTATAAACTGTCTAAATCCTGCAGCTGCCAGATGCTGTATGATACTTTGTCCTATTCCTCCCATTCCAACTATTAATATTTTATATTTTTTTAAATTATCTATTAAATTTTTTGCTTCTTTTTTTTCATATAAAAGATAATTGAAATTAGCTTTTTCTATATCCGGTATTATATCTTCATAATCTTCAATTAATATTCGATTTTTATACAACATTTCATAAAAAAGTTTACTTTTTTGATTTCCAATTCTATCCAAATTAACTTTTTTTAACTCTATAAGATCCTTAACTAATCTATTTGTTATATTATTTTTTTTTAAAGTAATTTTCTTAATTTCTGTGCAAAAAATAAATTTCTCTTTTTCTTCACAAATAATTGCTGCATCACTTAGCACCAAGTTCATATCTTATAATCTCCTCATAACTTTGTTGTACAGAATTTTTTCTACATAAATATGTACTTTTTACTTCACCAATCGAATAATACAAATATTTTTCCCTGAAAATATCTTTAATTTCTTCTAGTATCTTAACTCTTTTTTCTGTATCTGCATAATATTCTAATGTTAATCTTAAAAAATTCCTATATTCTTCTTTGCTTTTTCTCATCCCTAGTATAATAGCTAACATATAAAAATTAAAAATAATATCTCCATTAAAACGCGGCATTAAAAATAATCTTAAATCAGCAATTTCGTTAATCTCATTGAAATTTGTTCTTTCCAATTCAACACTTATATTGTGTTTTTTTAATTGTTTCTTAATTAGTTTCATTACTATCTTATTCGGATAGTAGTCATCATAGGAAATAACTACTTTGTCAGAATAATGCTTATCATCTGGAAAATAATCTATATACATATTTTCTGAAAAACATAAATTACATTCTAGTTTATTTAAAATCAACTTACTATCTATTTTTTCAAAAATACATTGTCTAAGCATTTTGTTATTATAATAATTACTTTGTGGATTCGTACAAATTAAAAGCATTTCAATACCACTTTTTTCTGAAAAAAATAAAGAGGATTTTTTATAAATTGGATATAATCGAAAAGGAAAAATTGTATTCGCAGTTATATCAATATTATGTAATTGGAAAAGCAAAATATTAATTACTGGATATTTAATTTTTTTTAATATAATTGTTTTATCTATTAATGTATTTGTTACCTCGATTTTTCTTTTCCCCCAAATAATATTTACACTATCTTCTTCTATATAAAAAAAATATGACTTTAAGAGACATAAAAATGGATATATTCTTTTTTCATCACTGAAATCTACATATATACTATTATTCTTTTTTGTATATATATGATTATCTTTTGTAATCTTAATTCCAATAAACCACAATGCATGAATATCAGTCCAATTATTCAAAATATAATCAAGCTTCTTTTCTATGCTTATTAATGTATCTTTTGAAAGATTTTGAACAATCACTCTTTTTCCCTCTATAACAACATTTTTATCAATGTCCAAAATAGGATTTCCAAACATCTTAAAGAAAATCATGCTATTATAATCCCAACTTTCTAATCGCTCTTTGCTCAACGGCAACATATCAAACGCCACTATATATTTATTTGTTTTCATTCAAACTACTCCTCATATGTTTTTTTAATATTAAATATATCGTTGCCGATATAATTCCAAAAAACAATGTAATAACAGCTAATCCCTCAAAAAAAATTTGCAAAGAAACTTGATTAAATACCTTACCCATAATTCCATAGCAAATGGCTGTCGTTCCCGTACGTAGTAATGATACAATTGATAATATGGTCGCTCTGTTTTCTGAACTAATTTTATCTTGTATAATACTATCTGAAATAGCAAATAAAATTTCTGGCAAAAAGCAAGCAATTATTGTAATTATTAAAAATACGATAGAATTCTTTGTATTAACTAGCATAAAGAAAAAAACACTTTGTATAAACAATCCATATATAAATATTTGTTTCCTATTTAGCTTTTTTAACATAATTCCAACCAAAAAATATGATGCTGAATTAATAAAATATGATGCCGAAAAAAAGAGACCAATAAATGAAACACTTACATTTATACGGTGTAAAAACAATTGATTCATATTATAATAACCACAAAACATACCATCAACAATACTAGATCCTAATAAAAATACGAAAAATATCTTTGACAAAATATGTTTTTTATAAGGTAATTTATAAGAAATATTTTTCCCCTTCTGTCTATCCTCCTTAAGGTTTATTATAAATATTATTGCCAACAGCATTACAAACGCCTGCATATAGTAAATCAATTTCCAAGAATATGTAGCTAATTTTCCACCAGCAAAAATAGAACTTCCTACTATCAATGATTGTAATGCTAATAACTTTGAATTTATATTTAAGTATTGATTACTTAAATTATTATTTTTTAAAATATCATAAAGTAATGCTCCATCACAACCGGAAATAAAAGTATATGCAAATCCTTCTACTCCTGCTAGTACTATAAATGCTATAGGACTTTCAACATTAACCATTATAAATGATTGAATAGCTAATAAACTACATCCTATAATCAAAGAATTTTTTCTTCCAAACCTATCTCCTATTATTCCTGTTGGTATTTCAAATAAAGTAGTTGAAATATTTAACACAATTGCATATAATGCAATATCTTGAATAGATAATCCCTTATGTTGTAAATACACTAAATAAATCCCTCTTGTCAGCGAAATCGAACTTAATGTCGTGTATATTACATATAAATATAAATTTTTTTCTTTATTATCTTTCATTTTTTCACAATCTTTGTAGGACTTTTTTTATAATCATTTATCTTCAAGAAATTCCTTTTATCTTGCTTTACTTCTCTATATATTTTTTGTATAGAGTAACTATATTCCTGTGAATACTCTTGAATCTTGTTTTCAAATATCCTATTCATATTTATTTCATAAATTATAAGCTCTTGTTCAATTAATGATAACTCTCCTTTGTATTTTTCATAAAAGAATAAAATTGCTTCTTCTTCAGCTGAAAACTGATCTAATTGTTCAAAAACTTTACATATATTTTTATGTTTTAAATTGAACATGATATATGTAGCTATTTGATATTTATATAACATAGGGAAAAAAATAGATGCACAATGCACGTAATATAATACATCATAATTAGGATTTTTTATGGTATACAAATGATTAAAATAAAGCGTGGGAAATTTTTCCATATTAAAACCTGACTTCTCTAAATCCAAATATGTACCATCTGTTTTGACCATTAAACAGTTTTCCAAACTAGTCTTTTCAAACACTTCTGATCCTGGTTCAGGGCTCATAAACGAATATGATATCCTTATATTTGTATCTAACCACGCTAATTTGGAAGCTAATTTAATTGTATCATACAAATCATCAAGCGTTTCCTCTGGAAAACCTATTATAAAATTAGTTTCAAAGAATATTCCTTTACTTGTAATTTTTTTTATTTTTTCGCTTATATTATCCAAATTTAAATTCTTTTTTGCAATTTTCTGTATTCGTTTAGACCCACTCTCTAACCCAACAAAGATGTATACACAATTAGAATCTGATAAATCATTTATAATTTCATCGTCAATTGCATCTATACGCCCTTCACATCCATATGGGAAATTATAATTTTCATTTATTTTTTTCGATACAAATTCTTTAAAATTTTTTCGATTTGATAAGAAATTATCATGATTAAAATTAATGTATTTACGCGTGGACTTATTCATATTATTATACACATTTTGACTTTCTTGTAATATGCATTCAATGTTTTTATATCGTATATTATGCCCTACCAAACTTTTAGCAGAACAATAATAGCAACTATAAGGACATCCACGCCCAACTTCGACATCTATAATTCTTGCATTATAATAGTCTGAATAATCTATTGCGGGAATATTATTTATATTCTCACATGTTAATTGATACCTGTAACAAGTATTATTCTTTTTTATTACATTACATGGAATATCAAGAGTTTGTTTTTCTAGATATGCCAAAAAATTAACAATTGTAGTTTCACCTTCATACAAAAGACAATAATCAAACCATTGACAAACATCAAAAATTTTTTCTTTTAATGCTGTAGCTTGCGGTCCCCCTACAAAAACGATGCTTTCAGGTTCTATTTTTTTTATAATTTTAGCTATTGTAATCCCCCAAATAAACGTACCATTCATTACTGAAATTCCATAATATTTTGCGGGATATTGTTTAATTTTTTCTTCAATCCAATTAAAAATGTCATCAGTAAACAAAAATCCTTCTTGTTTATGTAATAATGATAAATCTAAAAGTTTTGCATTATAATTGTTTTGCTTACAGATACTAGTTAAAATTTGCAAACCCAATGGATTTGATGCAACACCATAATGGTTTATTGGATTAATCAGTAAAATATCATACATTTCAAATTCCTTCTCTTTTACTTCTAATAAAGCCATCTTCATAAGAAGACGGCTTTATTCATAGATAACATTGTTTTAAGATCTTCTTGGAATGGTGTAAACCATTTTATCTTCCAGTTCCATTTCCTCTTCTTCAAAAACAATTTCTTCATCATGCTCATTTGTTTTATTCATTTTCGCTCCTCCTTAAAATAATTAAAAGTGTACTTTTTATTATTTTACCTCCATTTCGCCAGATACATCTATGGCAAAACAGCTATTGAAGCAAATTCACTACAAGTATCTTGAAATATCTAGTTTAATATTATATGTAACTGTATCTTCAGATAAAACTTTTTTTAAATAATCTGTTCTATTTTGCAATTTCATTATATAAAAACTATTATCTAAATCTTTCAAAGCTGCATCCGGACATTCTAAACAAATATTTGCAACAAACCGGCTATAATACAAATATCCAAGATTAATAAAATCATTATATTTTAATGCCAAACTTATTCCCTTTGTTGCATATTCATATTTTTTTTTATAATCTTTTATTCCGGAATACATATAACTTATATTAAAATAATAATCGATACATTTTTTTGTATCATTATTTTTCTCCATACTTTTAATTAGATTTTCCATCAATAATATTCCATCTGTAGAATCAAGTGCATTTTGACAAATCGCGATATCACTAATAATCCTTATTTCTTCATTTGATAAACGACCAAATTCAATATTTATAAAATCTTTATTTTTTACTGTAATTGCTAAAGCATCTTTAAAACATGAAAGAGCTTTTTCATAATTCCCATTTAATTCCCCAAAAACAATTCCTTCAACTCGTTTCTTGAATTGCTTACCCTCATTTTCTACCAATTGTATTTGATTAAGATAAAAATAAAATTCTTTCAACTTTGAATAATCATGTTTTAACATCAGCCATTGAAATTCTTCTTTTAATTCCGAGATGTTAATTTTTTCAATTGAGTATGAAAATTCTAATAATTTATTTAAATCAATACTTAGTTTTTTTGCGCAAAATACCAATACTTCTAATTTTATAGGTTCTTTTCCATTGCACATTCTATTAAAATGTGAATAATCATATATCCCATCTATTAATTTTGCTTGAGAAATATTTTTTGCACTCGCAACCTTTAAAATATACATCAGTGCCCCTTTTTTATCAAATAGATTCATAATATCTCCTTTAAAATGATGATTCAATAGACTATTTCGCTATATTTTATTTTGCAAATATATCATATCATGCAAATTATCATAAGGAAAGAAAAGGAAAAGAGGTACTTCTATGAAAAAATTTTTTGTATGTTTTATTATGATTTTAGGGATTATCTGTTCAACATTATCATTTTCAAGCAGAGCTTTTACTAATATTCGGCAAAATTTTCACTTAATTTGTGAAATTCCACCGACATGGTAATTTTTCATTATTTACTATTATCTGCCTATTTATTGTTTAAATAAGATAAACGGGGTATTACAAATATGATTGCACATCTTGTTTGCAATGCTCCTTTTTCTTATATGTACACTATTTAACATTTTCAGCTTAAATATAATACTTCACTAATTCCCCCTGTATAATCTAATCCAAAACATTCTTTTTCACTCTTCAGCATTTTTCATTAGTATCGTCTACTTCTTTTAATTTCACTCTTATATTATATTAACATTTATATATCAATAATCTTACGCTATTTTCCTATTTTAAATCAATCTTATCATTCTACTATAGACAAACTCACTATGTTTACTTATAGAACCTCTTTTTATTAAAATAAATTCTATCTTAAACTCTTAAACTTTTCCCCTGAACTCTCTTGCAATCTTTCATTCTAATGCATATAATATAAAATAATCTGCTAATATTTTTCAAAAAAATTAAAAGGAGACCATATGCTTAATATATATTTAGGTGATATGGATAATGCCATTTTTCATCCACCAACATTCTTTGATAACACATATGAGGATGAATGGATTACCAATCCTTTATCAAAAAAAATGATACTTGATGTAGACAAATCGACCGTTATCGGTACGCATTTAATTGAAAGTCCTGTTCTAGGTCCTATATCACCACTACAGCTATCTGGCGGTGTAAAAACTTTAATATTAATGGCATTTGATGAAAATAACAACGTATTTAACGCCACTTGTGGTGATAACTGCGCAAAATAGATTCTGGAAATTAGTAACCATAAAGATCTAACTATTAATTTACGGCACATCATGAATTTTGGAAAAGAACCATTTGAAGCAAAAATTTTAAATACAGGTCAAATAGTTCATAATATGTTAGAATTTGTACTGATTGCTGGTGATTATGTGTAATTTATAAAAAACAAAACGTAAGAATACCTATACTTTCTCACGTTTTGTCATATCCTACATTTTCAACTATTTTTAGAACTGCTTTCCATAAAAGAAATGCAGTTCTAATCACCTATGCCCTCCATAATGTTGCAATTATTCTTCCTAAAACCGCCTCAACAAACGTACCTGCAGATAATATTATAAAACTAAAAATTCCAATTGCTCCTAGCATACATACCTGTAATATATCTCTGTAGATCACTATTTCTGCAATACAGAAACATAAAATAAAAAGCCAAGCAATTCCATGTGCTATCCCGTAAACAGACACGAGAATTTTAACCAACAATAAACATACGATATTAACTATAATTACTGGAAAAACAATAATTTTCTTCAAACACTTCTGAAATAGCATACCTACATCTCCTCTCATTTGTTATTTGCAAATTGTGGCATTGCATGATTTACTTCTGCCTGATAATACCCCTGCATTGTTACTGGCGCATTAAATAATGCTGCCAACAAGTATTTTTTGATATTCTTCACCTGTGTTGTGTTTTTTCGTAAACACTCCATCACATACTGGATATGCATATAATTTATCTTCATGAATCTATTTTTTACAATTTCAGCCGGATATTCGTTACTTGCAATAATAACCTTATTTCCGGTATACAAAACTGTTTCAAGAATCAGTTCAAAAATTCCTTGAACAAGTTCCTGATTACTTGGATAATCCTGCATCAGGACATCATATTCAATATGTTCTTTGATCAACTCCTTAGTAGCAGCATAATCATCTATCCCTTCATATCTCCCCACTCTATTTTGGCATTCTCCTTCCTCAGATGGGATATGAACAGATTTTATATTATTTCTGTAAGTATCATTAAATTTATTATTATTAGAGTTTGAAATACGAACTTCTTGAAGTTTATCTTGTGGGATTCTCGAAGTTTGTTTTTCAAACCTGCTGAAGTTTGATTTGTAAACTTCCATATTACCATCCTTATCGCCTTTTGTTTGCTTTATAAACTTCTTATCCGACTGACTCTTAACTTTATTATTCAGAACAAAATTTTTCACATAAATCATATTTGCTTTACCAAGTCCCTGCCTTTTCTTTTCAATCAGTCCAATTCCTGTTTCTCTATCTAATTCTTGCATAGTCTTAACCGCCTTATTTTTGCCACAATTAAGTAATTCCATAATATCTTCTACAGAAAAGTAGATATATGCTTTATTTTCCTCATCAAACCATTGATTTTTCATTGATAATGACATCCTGTCAAGCATCAATCCGTATAGAATTTTTGCATCGTTACTTAACGCTTTAAAATAATCATTAGTAAATAGTAATTTAGGAATTCGATAAAAACTATGCATATCTGCTTCTTCACCATAGAAATAGTGAAATTCCGCTTTCTGTTCCATATAATTCCCCCTATCTTTTATCTTATTTACTTTTTTCAGAAGTTTACTATTAAACACCTTCTGAATAGCATCAACTGTATTTTTACTTTTCTCCTTGCTTCTTCTTCCATTCTTCAAGCAATTCAATCATTATATTTTCCATATCCAACTGTGAATAGAATGGTGGAAAGTATTTTGAAAGCTTATCTTCCGAAAATGTAATCTTTCTATTTATCGATGTACGACCTGGCATATTTTCATTTAAAATCATAATCATGCGTTGTTGATTGACCTTTTCTATTTGCAAATATTTTCTTAGTGCAATCACTTGTGCAGGCTTAATAAATCCATTTTCTCTTATGTATTCATATAACCATTGCTGAACTACAGGATCAATATAAGAAATATCAACTGCAACTGTAAACTGTAATTTTTTTCGATCCACCATATCTAATAATTCTGGAATAAGTTCTGTCAGACGAATATATCTTTGAATTTGATTTCTACTCGTCCCTATCTCTTTTGCCAAAATTTCATCTGATCGCAAATTTGTCTCATTTTGGGACACATTATTTTTCCCCGGTCTGCCTGCCTGTCTTTTCATAGCATCTAATTTCATTCTATATGCAAATGCTTTTTCACTTGGTAATAACTCTTCCCGTTGCACATTGGCATCAACCATATTTATTACCGCTTCATCATCTGTCATTTCCCGTATAATCGTTGGTATTTTAGTTAACCCTACTATTTTTGCTGCATGCATTCTACGATGTCCTGAAATCATTTCATACGTGTCCATACCTAATGGTCTGACTAATACAGGTGTTAATATTCCGTTCACAGATATACTATCTATAAGTTCTTGCATTTTATCATCATCAAGAACCTTAAATGGATGTGCCCTAAATGACTGTATCTTACTAATTTCAATATCCATTGCAGACTCTTCATTTACAACCCCAAGCAATTCTTCGACTGATTCCAGTTTGAATTTTTCATCTTTCTTAGTTCTCACGGTACAATACCTCCTCTGTTACTTGTGCATACGCCTGTGCTACTTTTCCTTTAGGATCATGTCTGTAAATACTGATTCCCAAAGAGCTTGCTTCTACAGCTTTTACAGATAACGGTACATAGGTTTTAAATAACCCCACATTTGTTCCATACGCTTCATATAGCTGCGCAGAAATACTTTTTGCATAGTTTGTCCTATAATCTACCATTGCAAGAAGAATTCCTCCTACTTGTAATTTTTTATTTAATCTTCTTTTTACCATATTGATTGTTTTAATCAACTGCTGTAATCCCTTCACAGGCAAATATGCTGCCTGCACCGGAATTATCACCTCATCTGCAGCTACCAGTGCATTAATCGTCATCATCCCCAAAGATGGAGCACAGTCAATCAAAATATATTCATATTCTTCTCTAATCGAATCAACGAATTCTTTTAAAATCAGTTCTCTGCTCAAAACATTTGACAGTTGTACTTCCAAACCAGATAATTCAATATTTCCTGGAATTAGATCAACTCCTTCTTCGTGCTTTAAAATCGCTCTTTTTAACTCAATATCTTCTTCATTGATCGTTTTCGCCATAATAGTCGCCAATGTAATTCCTATCTCATCTGGTCTTTTAAATCCCAAGCTTGCAGTAAGACTTCCCTGTGCATCTGCATCAATCAATAAAACGCTTTTTCCTGCTCTTGCAAGTCCGATTCCAATATTTACTGTACTGGTTGTTTTTGAACATCCACCTTTTTGATTTGTAATTGCTATTATTTTACACATCCTTCAATCCACTCCTTATAAATGAAATCCCTCTAAAAATTTTTCAAAAATCTCACAGTTTACCAATACCATTCCATCAATCTTGTATATCGCCTGTGCTTCTTTTGCAAGATTCCTAAATTTTGTAAGTCCAATACTATATATTTCTGCTCCTTCTTTATAACGAACAAATTTCTTTTTGCAATTAGTCATTTTTTCTTTTGCTTGTTTCCCTTGATATGTGCATAACTCTTTCTTAGACATTGAACTTTTCCTCCTTACATCTTGTTTTTCTCAAATATGCATCGAAGCACTCTCTATTAATCAATACTATCTTCCCAATTTTATAAAAAGCTCCTGCCTCACGTGCAATTCGCATCAATGGTCGAATACTAAATCCGTAATAATCCATCCCTATCTTATAAGTAAAAAAATCACGCTTCATCATTTTTAAATCCATATCGTCTAATTGGTCCGAATATTTCCATGCCTGTCCGCTCATTGCTCTATTCCTCCGGTTCTTCCCCTAATGTACTAGGCTCGCGGAACTGTTCCAGATACTCATTAAAAATATCCCTATTAATAAGCACCGTATTGTCAATTCTATAAATTGCTCCCGCCTTTCCTGCAATTTCCAACAACTTTCTATGTGTCATACTGTAAACCAACTCTGCCTCTTGATATCTAAGAAACTGTCTTCTTAATTTTCTCGCTGTCTCTCTTATTTCTGTTCTTTTTTCAATATCAAAATACTTATCTTCTTTCATATGAATTCCTCTTTCTTTTTGGATTTACATGATTTAAAAATAAAAAAAGAACACCTTTTAAAATTTTACTTTTAAAAAGTGTTCTTGATAGTTTCAATATAATTTAGAAAATATAAAAATTCATATACCTTCACTCTAAATCGAGTAAATATGACTATTTGTTGTACATTTGTTGTAAAAAATTATATACAACCTCAAAATCAAGTGTAATTTCTTGATCTTTTTTAACTTTAGTACAATTTTGCACCAGCCGGAATATGATTATCAACCATCAGAAGGTGAAGTTTTTCTTCTCCCTCTTCCTCATGAATTGCACTAAGAAGCATTCCGCAAGAATCAATTCCCATCATTGCTCTTGGTGGCAGATTTGTGATCGCAATCAGTGTCTTACCAACCAGTTCTTCTGGTTCATAGTATGCATGAATTCCGCTGAGAATAGTACGATCTTCGCCAGTTCCGTCATCAAGTGTGAACTGAAGAAGCTTTTTGCTCTTCGGAACTGCTACACATTCTTTAACTTTTACTGCACGGAAATCTGATTTGCTGAATGTATCAAAGTCAACAAACTCTTTGAACAATGGTTCAATTTCAACTTTAGAAAAATCAATTTTCTCTTCCTTCTTTTCCTCTACCGGAGCAGATTCAGCAGCCTGATCTTTTTTATTGTCAGCTCCACCGAGGGATTTCATTGTCGGGAACAGCAGCACATCTCTGATCGCCTCAGCCCCTGTCAACAGCATACACATACGGTCGATACCGAATCCGATACCACCTGTAGGCGGCATACCAATTTCCAGTGCGTTCATGAAGTCTTCATCTGTTGTGTTGGCTTCATCATCACCCTGTGCAAGCAGTTCTTCCTGTGCTTTGAAACGTTCTCTCTGATCGATCGGGTCATTCAGCTCTGAGTATGCATTTGCCATTTCCCATCCGTTCATGAAGAACTCGAAACGTTCTACATAGTCCGGATTTTCCGGTTTCTTCTTTGTAAGTGGTGAAATCTCAACCGGATGATCCATAACGAATGTCGGCTGAAGAAGGTGTTCTTCTACATATTCTTCGAAGAACAGATTCAGAATATCACCTTTTTTATGTCTTTCTTCAAATTCAAGATTGTGTGCTTTCGCAAGTTCTCTTGCCTGTTCAAGAGTTTCTACTTCGTTCCAGTCAACACCTGCATATTTCTTAACAGCATCAACCATTGTGATACGCTCGAACGGCTTTCCGAGATCCATCTCGATTCCTTTATATACAATCTGAGTAGTTCCAAGAACTTCCTGTGCAACAAAACGGTACAGGTTCTCTGTCAGATCCATCATGCCATGATAGTCTGTGTATGCCTGATAAAGTTCCATCAGAGTGAATTCCGGGTTATGTCTTGTATCAAGACCTTCGTTACGGAATACACGTCCAATCTCATATACTCTTTCCAGACCACCAACGATCAGTCTCTTCAGATAAAGTTCCAGAGAAATACGGAGCTTCAGGTCTTCGTTCAGGGCATTGAAATGTGTCTCGAACGGTCTTGCAGCTGCTCCTCCGGCATTCTGTACAAGCATCGGAGTCTCTACTTCCATAAAGCCTTCATTTCCAAGATATTTACGGATTGCGGTAAGGATCTTGGAACGTTTAATAAAAGTATCCTTTACTTCCGGGTTCATGATCAGATCCACATATCTCTGACGATAACGGGTATCTGTATTTGTCAGTCCGTGGAACTTCTCCGGAAGGATCTGCAGGCTCTTTGAGAGAAGCTTTACAGCAGATGCATGAATGGAAATCTCCCCTGTCTTTGTTTTGAATACTTCTCCTTCAAGACCTACGATATCACCGATATCCATCTTCTTGAATGCTTTATATTCTTCTTCTCCGATACTGTCTCTTGCTACATAAGACTGGATATTTCCCTGTAAATCCTGCACATTACAGAAAGATGCTTTTCCCATCACACGTTTGGACATCATACGTCCTGCGAGTACAACGTGTTTTCCTTCCAGTTCATCAAAGTTGTCTTTCACTTCCTGGCTGTGATGTGTTACGTCATATTTTGTGATCTCAAAAGGATTCTGTCCGTTTGCCTGCAGTTCTGCAAGTTTCTCACGGCGCACCTTTCTTAAATGATTCAAATCCTGTTCCTGTCCATTGTTCTGCTGTGTTGCCACTTTTTTCACTCCTTCTCTCTGCTGTATACCATCTTATACTGAACGATTGATCTTCAGTACTTCGTACTCAATAACTCCTGCCTGTGTCTCAACTGCTACTACGTCTCCGACTTTCTTACCGATCAGGGCTTTTCCTACCGGAGATTCATTGGAAATCTTACCTGCCAGGCTGTTTGCTTCTGTAGAACCTACCAGTTGAAATACGATTTCCTCTTCAAATTCTTTATCATATACATCTACTGTACATCCGATGTTGATGGTATCAAGATCCACGTCATCTTCTACTACAACTTCTGCATTCTTGAGGATTTTCTCAAGTTCTTCGATACGTGCCTCGATATCACGCTGCTCGTCCTTTGCTGCATCGTACTCAGCGTTCTCTGAAAGGTCTCCCTGTTCTCTGGCTTCTTTGATCTTTCCTGCTACTTCTTTTCTTTTCACAACTTTTAAATTTTCAAGCTCATCTTCCAGTTTCTTAAGTCCTGTATAGGTGAGTAATGTTTTCTTTGCTTCCATTATAATTCTCCTTACTTACCGACAAATCATTTTCTATTCAAGCCGCAGATACTGATTTTATCCGCATTTAAAGCTACTTTCACAATTTCATTATTATACATATTTCCAGCGGCTGTGTCAACAATTCTTTGCTGGTTTAATATATGCAAAAACGCATTCTCTCATGCGAAAGAACACGTTTTATGTCTATCCGATTTTTTCCATTAAAAGGTTCTCCAGTTCTTCATAACTTTCCACCTGATTGATCTCATCTCTGAGCTTCGCAGAACCCTGCATTCCCTTGGTATACCATGCCACATGCTTGCGCATTTCACGGATTCCGATATAATCTCCCTTGAACTCGATCTGCAGTCTTGCATGACGCAGCATTGTTTCCCGGATCTGGTCTGTGCCCGGCCTTTCCGGAATGGATCCGGTCTCTTCATATGCCAGTAATTCCCTGAAGATCCATGGATTTCCCTGGCAGCCTCTTCCGATCATCACACCATCACAGCCGGTCTGCTCAAACATATCCAGTGCCTTCTGTCCGCTTGTCACATCCCCATTTCCGATTACAGGAATCTTCACTGCTTCTTTCACCTTACGGATAATCTCCCAGTCTGCATTTCCGGAGTAATACTGTTCTCTGGTCCTTCCATGTACTGCGATTGCCGCTGCACCTGCTTCTTCTGCAACCTTCGCAATCTCCGGTGCATTGATACAGGTATCGTCAAATCCTTTGCGGATCTTTATCGTCACCGGTTTCTTGATCGCTCTCGCTGTCTTATATACAATATCATAGATTCGCTTCGGATCCTTCATCAACGCCGAACCTTCTCCATTGCGCACGACCTTTGGAACCGGACAGCCCATATTGATATCCAGGATCTGAAATGGAAGTTCTTCGATCCGCTTTGCCTGCTCGGAAATGATGTCCGGATCTTCCCCGAAAAGCTGAAGTGATACCGGGTATTCTCTTGGATCGATCGCAAGCAGCGCCTTGGTATTCTTATTCTTATACCGGAGCGCCTTTGCACTGATCATTTCCATGCACAGAAGCCCTGCTCCCTGTTCCTTGCATAACAGACGAAATGGCAGGTCTGTTACCCCTGCCATCGGTGCCAGCACATAACGGTTCGGAAGCTCTACATTTCCTATCGTCAGTGTCTTTATCATTCAATCTCTTCCCCCAGAAAAAATACTTTGTAATAAAGCTGAAGCTGTGTCAGAAGCTCCTGCTTCTTCTCGTCTGTCTGAATCTCCTTGATCTTCAGACGGCTTCCGATCTCGTCAAACATCGGATCTCCCTCTGCAGAAGTCACTTCAAATTCCAGCTCCCCATTCTCCTCAAATACAAGTGTAAGGATTCCCCCGACATCATGTACATACAGCACACACATGATCTTCAATTCATCTTTGATGTGCTGTGGCAGATTATCAAAATCCGGATTCATATAAAATTTTTCTTCGTAAGAGTTGGCTCCGCATAATACGATCTTATCCTGATACATAAATTCTCCTTCTATACATACCCATAAATTCCACGTACCGAAACTTCTCCGGCAAAGACAGACTTTCTGCTGCCGTCTTCACATTCTACCTGCAATTCCCCGGTCTTGTCAATCCCCAGTGCCAGTGCATCATATTCATGTTCCGGTTCCAGTACACGCACCCGACGCCCACAGTTTACCAGCAGACAGTTATAATCTTCCATGATCGGCTCCAGACTTCCCGCCTCGCAGACCGCTTCGTAGGCTTTTTCAAAATGCTCCATAATCGCAGCGATCAGCTCAAACCTGCGAAATTCTTTGCCCGCTTCGATCCGCAGTGAAGTCGCTGTCTTTGCGATATCTTCCGGAAAGGACTCCATATTGACATTGATTCCGATTCCGATCACTACATGATTGATGTAATCGATCTCTGCGCTCATCTCCGTCAGTATCCCACTGATCTTCTTTCCACTCACGACCAGATCATTCGGCCATTTGATTCCTATATCCAACTCGGTCTTTTCACGCAAAGCTTTCGTTGCCGCATATGCCATGACAAGTGTCAGCATCGGTGCATCTGACGGATTCATCACAGGTCTTAACAGAATCGACATGGAAATACTGCTGCCCGCCGGTGATTGCCAGCATCTGCCGCGTCTTCCTTTTCCCGCCGTCTGCGTCTCTGCAACAAAAAGAGTTCCATCTGCACCTCCGGCCTCGCCTAGTGCTTTGGCCCGGTTATTAGTCGAATCGATCTCGTCATAATACTCCAGATTTTTCGCCATCCATTTTGTCTCCAGACAGCTTTTTATCGCATCCGCGGTAATCCGATCCGGAATATCCACAATGCGATAACCTTTGTTTCTCACGGCTTCAATCTCATAGCCTTCTTCTTTTAACTGATTGATTGCTTTCCACACAGCAGTCCTGGACACCTGAAAGTGGTCACAGAGCTGCTGCCCCGACAGATACCCATCGCTCTGCCGGAGCATCTTTAATATCTCCGCTTTCATGCTTATTATTCGTTCTCTCCTAAAGTTGCAACCATAACTGCCTTGATTGTATGCAGACGATTCTCAGCTTCATCAAATACTCTTGACTGTGGTCCTTCAAATACTTCTTCGGTAACTTCTTTTTCTTTGATCGCCGGCAAGCAGTGTGAGAAGATTGTAGTATCTTTTCCTGTACGTTCCATCAGAGCTGCATTTACCTGATATGGCTTTCCGAGACGCTCTCTTTCCTGCTCTTTCTTTTCTTCACCCATGGAAATCCATACGTCTGTGTAAATGACATCTGCTCCCTTTACACCATCAAGGTCATCGGTGATCTCGATAGTTGCTCCGGATTCTTTTGCATATTCGTCACATCTCTTCCACAGAGATTCCGAAGTCCAGAGGGCCTTCGGTGCAACGATTGCTACATCTACTCCGATTTTGGCGCATCCTACCAGAAGGCTGTTCGCAACGTTGTTACGTCCATCTCCAAGGTATGCAACCTTCAGACCTTTCAGGTGTCCGAATTCTTCTTTCATGGTAAGGAGCATAGCCAGACATTGTGTCGGATGTGTAGTATCTGTCAGACCATTCCATACCGGAATTCCACTGTACTCTGCAAGTACATCTGCGTATCTCTGTTCAAATCCACGGAATTCGATTCCATCGAACATTCTTCCAAGTACACGTGCTGTATCTTCGATACTCTCTTTATCGCCTAACTGGATTTCATTACCTGCAAGGTATGTCGGGATTCCACCTTCATCCTGTGCTCCTACGGTAAATGCACATCTGGTTCTTGTAGATGGCTTTTCAAAAATAAGGGCAATGTTCTTTCCTTCCAGGCTGTGTCCTTTAATTCCTGCTTTCTTCTTTGCCTTTAATTCACCTGCCAGGTCAACGAGATATTCAATCTCTGCCGGTGTATAATCTTCCAGTTTCAAAAAACTTCTTCCTTTTAAATTCATCTTGTAGTCCTTTCTCAGCTTTGCAATCGCATGGACGAATTTCGGCAGTTTTTCTTTTCCCTCATCTGTACGAGTCTCGTACTTTCTGCTCGTCTCATTCCACAGTTCATCTGCTGTATAAATATTATATTTTGGAATTCTCATGAGCTTCGCACTTGCCTCCAGCATTCCATAGAACAACTCTCTGTCTGAACAGCCGATCGGCAACTTGAGTTTGAAACGATATTCCGTCTTTTCAAGTTCGCTCAAAAGCTTCATTATTTCTACATAATAACACTCTTCTCGTGTTTCTTCAATATAGTAAATCGATCCAGTGAGCCCGTAAAGCGCTCTTTTTGCATCATAATAGCCAATTTTCAAATTCTGTCTGCTCCGCTTTGCCGAAAATTCGAGAATACTGCCAAGTCCTACTCTCGGTTCGATCTCCAGCAGAGAGCCGTCTTCCGGAATCGTCGTCTTCGGCACTCTTCCCGGACCAAAGATCCTTACCTGGATCAGATCCTTATATCCCCTTTTTAGAAGAGACGCGGTCGGCACATTATTGACCGCACCACCATCAATATATGTCTTGCCGTGCAGCGGTTCATTTTTAAATCCAAGCAGATATGCGCTGGCAAGAAGAAAATCCTCCAGAAGACCTTCCGGTATATCTTCAATACTCAGATCCAGTTCCTTCATATCCGATACAGAAAATGTCAAAAGGCAGAATTCTTTTCCGCATTTCCTGATCTTTTCTTCGTCTACAACCTCATGGATCAATTCCTTAAGCGGTGTAATATCAATTCCACCATCTGCAAGCTTCTTCCAGAGACCTTTCAAAATCTCTCTTATGGACGCCTCTCTATCAAAGAACTGTTCCATCAACTCATCATCCACATCCATAACACGGGAAAATGCCATCTCTTTCCAGATATGTCCTGCTTTCTCCAGATCTCCCATACAAACAAGGGCGCCATTCAGGGCGCCCACAGAAGTACCCGCTACTGCACTGATCTTCACACCAGCTTCCGAAAGAGCCCGCCACGCACCGATCTGATACGCACCTCTGGCTCCTCCTCCATCGAATACCAATCCATATTCTTTATTTAAATCGATTATCGGTTTCATCAAATCACACTCTCCTTTGCGCTTGATTTCCCCTCATCACTACCGTCGCTGTCTTGCCGCCTCGAACATCAGAACCGAAGATGCAACCGCCGCATTCAGTGATTCTACCTCTCCACACATCGGAATCTTGATATAACACTCTGCTACATCTGCCACTTCATCCCGAAGTCCGTTACCCTCATTTCCAATTAAAAATGCTGTCCCTTTTGTGTAATCCTCCTGATCGTAGCTGTTCTTTCCTTTCAGATGTGCCGCATAGGAATGAATCCCGGCTTCTGCAAGTACTTCCAGAGTTTCTGGCAAATGCTCTACATACACAAACGGCATTCGGTAAACCGATCCCATCGTTGAACGGATCACCTTGGGATTATAAATATCCACACAGTCGTGACTCATGATCACGCCGGTTACGCCTGCCGCTTCCCCTGCACGGAGAATGGTTCCCAGGTTTCCCGGATCCTGCAGATTATCCAGCACCATCAGAAGCGGTTTCCTTCCCTGCGCGTCCAGATCCAGCATCTCACATATCTCACAGCTCCTCTGCTCCATCACAAGCAGGATCCCCTGTGGTGTCTTTGTATCTGACACGTGGGAAAATACATGATCTGACAGGATTTCCAGCTGTCTTCCCCATGCCGAAAGTCCCAGCTCTTCTCCATATCGGCTGTAAAACTGCTCCGATACATAAACCTCTCTCACCTGCGCACGCGGAGCTTCCCGGTACATCCGGATCCCTTCTACGATATAGACGCCTTCTTCATCACGTGCCTTTCTCTTTTTCTGCCATGTAACAAGCTGTTTTACCCTGGCATTTCCTGTACTGGTTATCATACTGTAATCTCTTTCCTTTTATTCTTTTTCATTACATCTTGAAACGATATCCCACACCCCAGATTGTCTCAATATACTGTGGGTTTGAGGTATCATATTCAATTTTCTCACGGATTTTCTTGATGTGCACAGTTACCGTTGCGATATCTCCGATGGATTCCATATCCCAGATCTCGCTGAAAAGTTCATCCTTGGTATATACATGGTTCGGATGACTGGCAAGGAAGGTCAGAAGATCAAACTCTTTTGTTGTAAAATTCTTCTCCACTCCGTTTACCCACACTCGGCGTGCAGTGGTATCAATCTTAAGTCCACGGATCTCGATCACCTTATTCTCTTCCACGGCACTTCCGATCAGCCGCTCATAACGTGCCAGATGTGCTTTTACCCTTGCCACCAGCTCGCTTGGACTAAACGGCTTGGTCATATAGTCATCAGCCCCAAGTCCGAGTCCTCTGATCTTGTCGATATCATCTTTTTTCGCAGATACCATGATGATCGGTGTATTCTTTTCCGCACGAACCTTACGACAAATCTCAAAGCCATCCACGCCCGGAAGCATCAGATCCAGGATCACCAGATCAAAATCACCGAAAAGCGCCTTATCAAGCCCTGTCTGTCCATCATTTGCAACCTCTACTTCAAATCCACTCAGCTCCAGATAATCTTTCTCCAGATCTGCAATACTCTCTTCATCTTCTACAATTAAAATCTTACTCATTTATCGGTACCTCCTGATATTTTCTGATTACAAAATACATCACTGTGCCAACACCTTCCCGGCTGGTCGCCCAGATTTTGCCACCGTGATCTTCAATGATCTTCTTCACGATCGAAAGACCGATTCCGCTTCCGCCCTTGGATGAATTCCTTGAAGCATCCGTCCGGTAGAACCGGTCAAATATATTCGGCAGATCTTTCGCTGCGATTCCTTTTCCGTTATCCTCAAGCTCTACCTGAATAAAATCACCTACGTCTTTTACCCGCAGATTGATCAGCCCGTGCTCTCGTTCCATGTATTTCAAAGAATTGCTGACAATGTTGTTGATCACTCTCTTTAACTGTTCCGGATCTGCAATGATCTTCTGATCACCCTCTACATAATTGAAATAACCAAACTCTACATTCTTTGAATCCAGCTCCATCTCAATATCTTCGGCACAGTCATTGAAATAATCGTTGACTGAAAGCGGTGCAAAGTTGTACGGGATCCGGTTTGTATCGATCTTCGCATATAAGGTCAGTTCGTTGATCAGCGTATCCATCTCATTCGCCTTATTATAAATGGTTCCGATATATTTTTCCATCTTCTCCGGCGTATCTGCAACCCCGTCACGGATTCCTTCCACATAGCCCTTGATCGCTGTGATCGGCGTCTTTAAGTCATGGGAAATATTGCTGATCAGTTCTTTGCTTTCCCGGTCACTCTTCAGCTTCTCCTCTGCATTATCTCTCAGACGGATCCGCATCTTTTCAAATGCCTGCATCAGCCGTCCCATCTCATCATCTTTTTCCGGCTTGATCTCAAAATTCAGATTGCCTTCTTCTACGTTCTGCGCTGCTTCCTGCAACTTGTGAATCGGACTGATGATACTTCCATAAATCCACACCATCATGATCATCGCTGTAAATGCCAGAATCAGGACTACTGCGATACATGCGCTTATAATAAACTGCTGGATCTCCGGCATATCTCCCAGCACTCTGATGGATTTTGCAAAATCTTTATATTCCTCACCGGTAATTCCATAAGTATGCTCAATGACTCCGATCTGATAACGCGCAATTCCAAATATAAATGCCGTTGTCAGGATAGTCGGTATCATGATCATCGTCACAAAAGAAATCACCAGTTTCGTCCTTAGTTTCATGCTATATTCATCCTCCATTCATCGTGCACGCCCGGTTATGAGGTCCGTATGGCGCTCACGCAAGTCTGCCTGATAACTAATAGCATATCATAAAAACGGGTGCTTCACATCAAAGCACCCGTAAAATTTTCTAAATTTTTTCTAAAACGATCAAATTCAGAACCTGTTATTAAAGATATTTCTTCAAAGTATCCACTTTATCCAACTTCTCCCATGGAAGATCCAGGTCGTTACGTCCAAAGTGTCCGTAAGCTGCTGTCTGTTTGTAGATCGGACGTCTCAGATCAAGCATCTTGATAATTCCAGCCGGACGAAGGTCAAAGTTCTCTCGAACGATTTCCACAAGCTTATCATCTGCAATCTTTCCTGTTCCGAAAGTATCTACCATGACAGATGTCGGCTGTGCAACACCGATTGCATAAGAAAGCTGGATCTCGCATTTTTTGGCAATTCCTGCTGCTACGATATTCTTTGCAACATAACGTGCTGCATAAGCTGCAGAACGGTCTACCTTTGTACAGTCTTTTCCGGAGAAAGCTCCACCGCCGTGACGCGCCATTCCCCCATAAGTATCTACGATGATCTTACGTCCGGTAAGGCCGCTGTCCCCATGTGGTCCACCGATCACAAAACGTCCGGTCGGATTGATGAAGAATTTTGTATTCTCATCTACCATATCTGCCGGAAGGATTTCATCAAAAATGTATTTTTTCACGTCTTCATGGATCTGTTCCTGTGAAACATCCGGATCATGCTGTGTAGAAAGTACTACTGCATCAAGGCGGGCCGGAACTCCATTTTCATCATATTCTACTGTTACCTGTGTTTTTCCATCCGGACGAAGATATGGAAGTGTTCCGTTCTTTCTTACTTCTGTAAGACGTCTTGCAAGTTTGTGTGCAAGAGCGATCGGATAAGGCATATATTCTTCTGTCTCATCAGATGCATATCCGAACATCATTCCCTGGTCTCCTGCACCGATTGCTTCCAATTCTTCATCTGACATCTTGTGTTCCTTTGCTTCAAGAGCTTTATCAACACCCATGGCAATATCGCTTGACTGTTCGTCAATTGCTGTCAGAACGCCACATGTGTCAGCATCAAATCCGTACTTTCCTCTTGTATAACCAATTTCACGAACAGTATCACGAACGATTTTCTGAATATCTACATATGCATTTGTAGTAATTTCTCCCATTACCATAACAATTCCTGTAGTCGCGCATGTCTCGCAAGCTACACGGCTCATTGGATCCTGCTCCATAAGTGCATCCAGGATCGCATCGGAAATCTGGTCGCACATCTTATCCGGATGTCCTTCAGTTACTGATTCAGAAGTAAATAATAATCTCTCCATCTTTTTTCCTTTCTTTTCTTCTTTGTATCTGCCTCTCTTATCTCTGGAATAATGAAAATCGACAAACAGAATTTCTCTTCTGTCTATGCAAATTTAAAGGTCAGCCCCAAAGGACTGACCTGATATCTCATCATCAATCCTCTTATTGTTCGATTGCTCGCTCAGGTTGGCACCTTCCGGCTTACCGGGGTTGCCGTGGCTTCGCAGGTCCTTTGTACCTCCACCACTCTGAATAAGAGAAAGCGTATTTAATTGTTACCGCTACACATCATAACACTGTCCATAGCTTCCGTCAATATACATTTTGGGAAATATGTTCTATCAAAACAGGAATTCCTGTCTTAACCTACTTTTAACTTGAATTTCTGGATCTCACGTTCTGTAGAAACTCTCTCGATCACTGCGCCGAGACTTCTGAGCTTCTCTTCAAAACGTTCGTATCCCCTCTGGATATATACGATGTCATCTACGATCGTAATGCCATCTGCGGCCATTCCTGCAATCACAAGTGCTGCTCCTGCACGAAGATCCGGTGCACTGACCCTTGCTCCCGAGAATTTATCTACGCCTTCGATAGTCGCTGCATTGCCTTCAACCTTGACATTTGCACCCATTCTTGCAAGTTCTGAAAGATATTTGAAACGATTCTCGAAAATACTTTCTGTAATCGTGCTTGTCCCTTTACAAAGAGCAAGTGTAACACCAATCTGCGGCTGCATATCTGTCGGGAATCCCGGATATGGAAGAGTCTTCACCTGTGTATTATGAAGATCTCCTTTGGACACAACACGCACTGCATCATCAAATTCTTCTACTTCACATCCGATCTCAACAAGCTTTGCAATCGTAGCTTCCAGATGCTTCGGAATGACATTCATAACAGTCACATCACCTCTGGTTGCTGCTGCCGCAAACATAAATGTGCCGGCTTCGATCTGATCCGGAATGATAGAATAATCTGTCTTATGAAGGCGGGATACACCGCGGATCTTAATCACGTCCGTACCTGCTCCACGAATGTTCGCTCCCATACTGTTCAGGAAGTTTGCCACATCGACAACATGAGGCTCTTTTGCCACATTCTCAAGGATCGTAAGTCCTTCTGCCATCGATGCTGCCATCATAACGTTGATCGTAGCTCCTACGCTTACCACATCAAAATAAATGTGCTTTCCGATCAGACGCTCTGCTTCTGCGATAATCTTGCCATGCTCGATATCCACATAAGCACCAAGCGCACGAAAACCTTTCAGATGCTGGTCGATCGGACGGCTTCCGATATTGCATCCTCCCGGAAGAGCGACTTCTGCTCTTTTATACTTACCAAGAAGTGCTCCAAGCAAGTAATAAGATGCACGGATCTTCTTGATGTAATCATATTCTATATCAAAATTTTCAATGTTGCTTCCGTTGATTCTGACTGTGTGCCGGTCAATACGGTCAACCTCGGCACCAATTCCACTGATTGCTTCCAGCAGAACGTTGATATCGTTGACATCCGGAAGATTATCGATAGTAACTGTCTCATCTGTCATAATCGCAGCTGCCAGAATTGCCAGTGCTGCATTCTTTGCTCCACCGATCTCGACTTCGCCGACCAGCGGATTGCCACCCTTAATAATATACTGTTCCATTTCGCACCTCAATTAACGATTTCTTTCCCTCTGAAATATATCCTGTTCTATACTTCTGTCAAACACTCTATTCATACTCTTTATTATTTCATGAATAAAAAACCTCATACTTTTTATTCTTTCCAGATCTCTCAGGATTTGTATGAAGCTTTTTGTATAATCCTCTATATCACATATCAGTATAGCATATTTCTATATCCATTGCAAAATTATTTATCTTGCCTTCTTCATTTTCGTAAAACTTTTGTAATAATTTCTTTAAAAAATTTATTGATTTTCCAAAACTTCCATTACATTTTCAATGGTTTCTTCCAGCTCCAGTCCATCCTCTGAAACAGTAATATCTGCATATTTTTCAAATAATACTACTCTTTCGTCATATAGATCCTTCAGCGTCTGCCCGTCCCGAAGTGCAACTCCCCTTTTCTTTGCATTCTTCAGTCTGGAATTGATAACCTCAAATGACGCATGCAGATAAACAATGGTTCCGATCTCTTTGTAATGCTTCATTGCTTCTTCACAGTAAACTACGCTTCCTCCCGGGGAAATCACCGCATGTTCCGCTTCCACATCACGATTGACCTGATTCTCAATACTTAAGAATCCGTCCAGACCTTCTTCTGCGATAATCTCCCGCAAAAGTCTGTTCTCCTGCTTCTGAATCAGCAGATCTGTATCAACAAACTCGTATCCAAGCCGCTTTGCGACTACCACTCCGACGGTACTTTTTCCAACTGCCGGCATTCCGATAAATATAATATTCTTCATATGTACCCTGGCCCACTCCTTACCGAAACTGTGTTTCAGATGCTGTCATTTTTATATCGGACGATATTATAGCACAAGTCCTGTGCATGAAGCAACTGTTTTTTCCTGTTGCCGCCTGCCTTTTCCTCTTCTTTCCATCAATTCCTGGTACATCAGGATTTCTACGATCTCCCGGATCTGTTCCGGAGTATAAGTCTCTTTTTCCCATTTTTCCTGTTTCATAACCTGTTCATACGCCCTACGACACATCAGGCACAGCTGGAGCTTATCCGGGTACTCATCATAGATCATGCTTCCTTCATATTCCTGGCGGTCGCATTCTTCCTGTATATATGGAAAAATCTTTTTTGCTGTTGCCGGATACATACTTTGCAGGTATTCCCGGTCGCGCTTCTGGATTTTGTCTTCGTCAAATGCGTATGGAATCGGATACATCATATAATAAGGCAATCTCAGGTCCATGTCTGGCACTTCCATTTCTTTTTTCTATGCTTTAGTGTATGCGGTATGGGGGTGTGGGGTTCCTGGGGGGTGTGGAAGGGGGACGATTTTCGGGCAATCCTGTTTCCGGGGCGGATTCGGAATGTAACAGGGAGGTAACGGGGAAGGAAGCGGCAAGTGGCGGCACCGGACAGATTCGCCCCGAAATCTGATGATTTCGCGTCTCAGGCTGTCCTCACCAGTCGTGCGGGAGGCACGGCTGGTGTCCACCTCTTGCCGCTTTCTTCTCCTAACTCCCTGTAACGTTCCTGCATATGCCCTGGAAACAGGATTGCCCGAAAATCTGCGTGCTCCAAGACGGGAGGGGTGCCCCGGAACTCTACTCGCGAAGTTGAGTGTTGTTCAGGACGGGCGCCAGGCGGACATTTGTCCTGTGGCTTGGGATATTGTGTGGAGATTTATTTTACTGGATTTTGGTTGTAAAAAGGACATATTCTATATTGAAATAATTGGGTTTATGGTATACTGAATTATAGGTATATATTTTTTCATGCTTTACGAGGGAGGACATATATGGATATAATTATCAGACCTGCGGAAACCAGTGATTTTGACAGTGTAGTACATATCCTGAATCAGGTTCAGGCTTTGCATGTGAACTGGCGGCCTGATATTTACAAAGAAAGTAAGGATTTTTTCTCTTTGGATGCTTTTCAGGATGCTTTGGATAAAGAAGCTTTTTATGTTGCCGAATCAGAGCACAGGATTATTGGAATTCTGGAGCTTACATACCGGCATATTGAATTTCCTTCGATGCTTACCCGTGATGTAATTTATATCGATACAATGGCGGTTGATGAAAATTACAGAGGTATGGGTATCGGACATCATTTTTTTGAAATGCTAAAGGACTTAAAAAAAGAGAAACATTTTGATGGCATTGAATTACAGGTAAACGCTAAAAATGTTGCTGCATATGAAATGTACAAAAAATATGGCTTTACAGAAAAATCAATCAACATGGAATTATTATAAGTAGTGAGGTGCAAAGTTATGAATAATGAAATTGTGAATGCTATGGAGGAACTTGAAAACTGGTTGGCTGATCCGACTGAACTGGGGCGGAAACCGGCGAAGATTGAGTATACAGCTTCTTTTGAGGATGAGGATGGGATCAAATGTATGATCTTTAAATTCAAGAAATCTTTCTTTGGAAAATGGCTTCTTGGAATCGTCAGTGAATCCGGAACCTTCAGTGAGATGAAGGAATACAATTCTGCCACAGAAACAGAAAATGCAAAAGCATTGCTTCATATTTTAAAAGAATACTGGAAAAAAATGGCAGAAAAAGAGCAGGGATTTATCGAAATTCCGATTGAAAATCTGATCGAATGGGACGAGCCGAATGGGGAAGGTTGTGTCGTTTCCGATAAGATCACAAAAGAAGGCTACAAAGTCGGCTATATGCTCCGCGAAGAGCCAACAGAAGGGAATCCGGACAGTGGCTGGAGATTCATGGCTGGTAATGAAGATGACGAATATATGGACAATCCGGATAATCATCATGTCTTTGCACTCAACACCATCTGCAATTACGACAGCGATATTATCCCTTATCTTCATGCCAAAATCGGATCTGCTTTCATACGTGTAGATGAGTCCCATTTTGAAAAATATCATGAATTTAAGCCTATGTTCATCCAAAAGCAATAAATAAGTAAAAATAAACTCTGTTTTTTCCACTTCGCCACAACATCCTCGTCTGCCAATGCACAGGCGTGTGGAAGGTTTGACTTTCCGGTTCCGTTTTGTACTACAGCCATCAAGTCAATGAGACGTACCAGAAAGCCAAACCTTCCACACGCCATCCCATTCGCCACCTACAACTTAATCTTAGCCAGCGCATCCGCAAATGGATTATTCACCGGCTCATCCTTCTGCTGTCTTAAATATTTCTGCACATCCTTCTTGCTGACTCCCGCACCTTCTTTCTTCCGTCTCTCCTGGAACGATGTCAGCTTCTCCTTATGTCCGCAGACACACACAAAAATCTGTCCATCCCCTCTTCCTTTCAGCTGCATCTTCTTGTGACACACAGGACATCTCGCATTCGTTGTCCGTGATACTGTTTCGCGGTATCCGCACTCTCTGTCCTGACAAACCAGCATCTCACTGTTCTTTCCTTTCACTGCAAGCATTCTCTTACCACATCGCGGACATTTACTATTTGTCAGATTATCATGCCGGAACGTTCCTGCTCCCGCCTTAATCTCAGAAACCACCTGATCCGTATATTTATCAATATCCTTCATAAAATCCTTCCGCGAAAGCTTTCCCTTCGCAATCTGCGACAGACGCATTTCCCAGTCTGCTGTAAGTTCCGGCTGTTTTAACTCTTCCGGCACAAGTTCCAGAAGCTGCTTCGCTTTCGATGTAAGATAGATATCTTTTCCACGCTTTTCCAGCAAAAAGCTTTTAAAAAGTTTTTCAATAATATCCGCTCTTGTCGCAACCGTTCCCAATCCTCCTGTCTCGCCAAGCGTTTTCGCCATCGCTTTGTCATGGCTTTCCATATAAGCCGTCGGGTTCTCCATTGCTGACAAAAGTGTTGCTTCATTAAAATGTGCCGGTGGCTTCGTTTTACCTTCTGTCAATGACAACACAAGTCCTTTAATCGCCTGTCCTTTTTCCAGTTCCGGCAGTGTCTGTCCCTTCAAACCCTTTCCAGACTCATACGCTTCTTCCTCTTCTTCATCCTCATCTGAATAGACTTCCTCTTCATAAGCAGCCCGCCATCCCTGCGCTTTCACAATCTTTCCAGACGCAAAGAAAGTTTCACCGCCAACCTTCACCATAATCTGTGTCTGCTCATACTCAAATGACGGATAAAGCACAGCAAGAAAACGCCGTACAACCAGATCATAAATTTTCCGCTCTTCATTTGTCATATGACTCAGATCCACAAACTGCTCCGTTGGGATGATCGCATGATGATCCGATACCTTTGCATCATTTACAAAAGCAAGCTTTCCGCTCAGATCCTTTTTCTGCGCTGTCATTGCAAGCTTACGGTACGGTCCTGTACCACACGCCTCCAGACGGTCCTTGATCGTCGGAACAATGTCTTTGCTCAGATATCTGGAATCCGTTCTTGGATAGGTCAGCACCTTATGATTCTCATACAGTCTCTGCATGATATTCAGCGTCTCTTTCGCCGAATATCCAAACCGCTGATTGGCTTCTCTCTGCAGCTCTGTCAGATCATATAAAGGCGGTGCATACGTTTTTTTCGGTGTTTTTTTAATCTCTTCCACTACCGCTTTCTGTCCATCCAGCTTTTTCATCAGTCCGGTCATTTTCTCTTTATCGAATGAGCGATAACTCTTTGACTTCTGATCCTGCCATGTCAGCATAATATTTTGTCCTTTTGCGATCATTCCATAATAACCTTCCGGAACAAAACTACGGATCTTTTCTTCTCTCTTTGCAATCATTACAAGCGTTGGTGTCTGCACACGTCCACAGGAAAGCTGCGCATTATATTTACAGGTCAGTGCCCTTGTTGCATTGATTCCAACCAGCCAGTCTGCCTCGGCACGGCACATTGCAGCATCGTAAAGCGAATCATACTCATGCCCGTTCTTCAACTTTGCAAAACCTTCTCTGATTGCCTTATCCGTTACAGATGAGATCCACAGCCTCTTGATCGGCTTTTTGCTTCCTGCTTTTTCCAGAATCAGCCTTGCTACTAACTCTCCTTCTCGTCCTGCATCCGTAGCAATGATAATCTCATTCACATCCTTGCGGTGAATCTGTGTTTTCACCGCTGCGAACTGTTTTCCGGTCTGCTTTATTACTTCAAGCTTAAATGGAGCCGGCTTCATCGGAAGCACATCCATTTTCCACTCTTTATATTTTTTATCGTAATCTTCCGGATCTGCCAGCGTAACCAGATGACCAAGTCCCCAGGTTACAATATAACGCTCTCCTTCAATTGCTCCATTTATCTTTTTCCCACATTTAAGTACGCGCGCAATATCACGCGCAACAGAAGGTTTTTCTGCAATTACAAGTGCCTTCATTCTGTCTTTTCTACTCCTTTTTATTCTTCTGCCACTTCCATCATTGTCTTTAATTTATCCTGCGCTTCGGTCATACACTGGAGTAACAGTGGGTTAAATGTACCGCATTCACCATTCCTGATCATTTCCAGTGCTTTTTCATGCGAAAATGCCTTCTTGTAAACACGTTCACTCACCAGGGCATCGTACACATCCGCCAGCGATACTACTTGTGCCGAAATCGGAATTTCTTCTCCGACAAGTCCGTCCGGATATCCCTTTCCATCATATCTTTCATGATGCCAGCGGCAAATCTCATATGCAAGCTTGAGCAGCTTTTCATTCCGGTCCATATCCAGATTATCCAGCATTTGTGCACCGATCAAGGTATGTGCCTTCATAATCTCAAATTCCTCTTTGGTAAGCTTTCCCGGTTTGTTCAGAATTCTCTCGTCAATTCCAATCTTTCCGATATCATGCAAAGCCGATGCTGTTGCAATCAAAAATCTATCTTCCCATGAGAGCTGATATTTTCCTGTCTTTTTCACCAGTTGTTCCAGTAAAAGCTGTGTGATCAGATTGATATGGATCACATGCCGACCGCTTTCTCCGTTTCTGAACTCAACAATCTGACTCAGGATACCGATCAGCATTCGGTTATTTCTCTCTTTTTCGTAAATCTGCCTGGTCACCAGACGGATCAGTCTCCTCTGTTTTGCATATAGCTTGATCATGTTCAGGACGCGTTGATATACGATTTTCGCATCAAACGGGCGGCTGATGTAATCTGAAACGCCCATCTCATATGCCCGTCTGATATAGCTATCTGAATCTTCACTGGAAATCATGATTACCGGAATATCTTCAATCCAATGATTCTGGTTCATCGCAGCAAGAACTTCAAATCCATCCATTTCCGGCATCACAATATCGAGCAGCACCAGTGAAATCCCTGTTTCATACCGTTCCAGTTGTTCCAGACATTCTTCTCCGTTAGCCGCCTCCAGGATCCGGTAGTCCTCTTTCAGGATCTCTTTCAGAATCTCGCGGTTTATTTCCGAATCATCCACGATAAGGATCTGTTGTTTCAGTTTTTCTGATGCAGAATTTTCTTCCTTTTTCTTTCCATTTTCATCCCATTCTGTGACAACCATATTTTTATAATTTTTAGCTATATACATCTGTCTGTCAGCACTGGCAACAGCATCTTCCATATTGCCTTCGCGGAATATAGCTCCGCCGATGCTGACCGAAAGCTGCATTTTCTCATAATTCGGCACAATCGCATCGTGGATTTTTTCCCGGATCAGTTTCAGCTTATCCTCAAAAATATGCTTCTTAATCGAAGGTAGGATCAGTAAAAATTCATCTCCGCCATACCGGATCAGAATATCTGTCTTCCGGATATATTTTTTGATAATGTTCGCAGTCGTTATAAGTGCCGCATCTCCCGCACTGTGTCCATAAGTATCGTTATGGAGCTTAAAATCATCCAGATCGATCACTGCAATTCCGGCTTCATCCTCCATCTTTTTGATCTCTTCTTCAAAAAAACGCCGATTATATATCCCGGTCAGTACATCCGTATATAGCTTTTCATTATATCCTGACAGTTTACTGATCAGCTTCTCATACCCTTCCTGATCAATCTGAATACTCTCATCAAGATTCTGAATCATTTCCATAACATAAGGTCTGCCATCAATCTCAACATAACGCGAGATTACCTGAAATACCTGCGAATCCAGAAATTCAAATTTTATCTTCTGCGTCTGTTCTTTCAGTGCCAGAAGAGAGCTGCAGTTCTTGCATTCCTTGTCTTTTTTCCAGAAAGTGTAACACTGACACGTTTCAGATAAATCTCCTGCATTTATCCGTTTTTCCCGATCCATCAGCATTTTCCCGTCTACCAGTCTGACAACCTGAAACACTTCCCTCAAAGATTCCATCTTTCTTTCCGCTTCCTGCATTGTCATTTGGTCCTGTTTGTTCATCCCTTTATCCTCTCAATTTTATCCTGCCATTCATACTCTTTTTTACGCTATATAATGATGTTGGGGTCAAAAAGTATTTTGACCCCTTTGATACCAGATTGCTACGTGCTTTGGCACTCTCGCAATCCTCAAAAACATTCGTAATCCGCTCATTTTTCTTTGAAAAATGGCTACTTACTCATGTTTTTGGCGGATCAAGAGGTCAAAAATCCTCTTGCAAGCAAGCTTGCATCGGCTTTCTGACCTTTTGACCCTGGTATCATCATATAATAAAATTATTATAGGCAAATTCCTCCTTATTGTCCAGTTTTCCTTCATTAAAAAAACCGAAAATCCAACAAAGGATTCTCGGTTTTTAATGCTTTATGACTGAGTTGCTCCAATTCGGGCAACTGCTCTTTTCAGTGCCGCCTCTGCACGGCGCATATCTGTGCCTTCCTGCTTCGCAGCAATTCTGTCCTCAGCGCGCTTCTTCGCCGCTTCGGCACGTGCCACATCAATTTCATCCGGCCACTGTGCATCTTCTGCAAGCACCGTTACCCTCTCCTGCAGGATTTCTACAAATCCTCCGAGAATTGCCGCTTTCTTAATCTCCCCGTCATTGTGGATTCGCATCACGCATGGTTCAAGAATCGTCGTCAGCGGAATATGCTTTGCATAGATACCAAGTTCTCCTTCAGTACTTACAAATTCAAGGAATTCGCAATCACCCTCCAGAAACTTCTTTTCCGGCGAAATAATGTTAAGTTTAAATTTATCTGCCATAGGACGTCCCTCCTATTTCACACGGGCAAGCACGTCATCGATATTACCTGCATTCAGGAAATATCCCTCCGGAATATCATCATGCTTTCCTTCGAGGATCTCTTTAAATCCTTGAATTGTCTCGCCAATTGGAACATAACGTCCTTCCAGACCTGTAAACTGTGTCGCAACGTGGAATGGCTGGGAAAGGAATCTCTGGATCTTTCTTGCTCTGGATACGACCAGCTTATCTTCTTCGGAAAGTTCATCCATACCAAGAATTGCAATGATATCCTGCAGTTCTTTGTATTTCTGAAGAATTTCCTGTACTCCACGGGCTACTTTATAGTGTTCTTCTCCGACAATGTGTGGATCCAGAATACGTGAAGTAGATTCCAGTGGATCTACAGCCGGGTAAATACCAAGCTCTGTGATCGCACGGGAAAGTACGGTCGTTGCATCCAGATGGGCAAATGTTGTTGCCGGAGCCGGGTCAGTAAGGTCATCGGCTGGCACATATACTGCCTGCACGGATGTGATGGATCCGTTCTTCGTGGATGTGATACGCTCCTGCAGCGCACCCATTTCTGTCTGCAGTGTCGGCTGATAACCTACCGCTGAAGGCATACGTCCAAGAAGCGCTGATACTTCGGAACCTGCCTGTGTAAAACGGAAAATGTTATCAATGAAAAGAAGTACATCCTTTCCACCTTTATCACGGAAATATTCTGCAAGAGTCAGTCCTGTAAGTCCGACTCTCATACGTGCTCCAGGTGGTTCATTCATCTGACCGAATACCATCGCTGTCTTTTTGATAACTCCGGATTCTGTCATCTCATAGTAAAGGTCATTTCCTTCACGGGTACGTTCTCCTACACCAGTGAATACAGAATAGCCGCCATGCTCCGTTGCAATATTGGTAATCAGTTCCTGGATAAGAACGGTCTTTCCTACACCAGCTCCACCGAACAGACCGATTTTTCCACCTTTCTGATATGGGCACAGAAGGTCAACAACCTTGATACCTGTCTCCAGCATCTCTGTCTGTGTTGCCTGCTCTTCAAAGCTTGGAGCTTTTCTGTGAATCGGTGCGTATTCAACATCCTTCGGAGCCTCTTTTTCATCAATCGGCTCACCCAGTACGTTGAAGATACGTCCGAGTGTTGCTTCGCCAACCGGAACTGAAATCGGTCCCCCGGTTGCTACGGCGTCCATGCCTCGCACCAGTCCGTCTGTCGGTCCCATGGCGATACATCTTACGATATCATCACCCAGATGCTGTGCAACTTCTACCACAAGTTTTCCTCCATCCTTGCGCGTAATCTCAACCGCATCGTTGATCTCCGGCAAGTATCCTTCCGAAAACTTAAGGTCAAGAACGGCACCGATAACCTGGGTAATTTTCCCTATATTTTTATCTGCCATTTTCTCCTCCTTACATACAGAAACCTGTATTTATCCGATCGCCTCTGCTCCGGCAATGATCTCGGTAAGTTCCTGTGTGATCGCACCCTGACGTGCTCTGTTATATTTCAATTCCAAATCATCTATCATCTCTTCCGCATTGCTGGTTGCCGAATCCATCGCCTGCATACGTGCACCGTTCTCACTGGCAACTGCTTCCACAAATGCGCCATACAGAATGCTGCTGATATATTTCGGAACAAGAAGGCTGATTGCCTCTTCCGCTTCCGGTTCAAAGTTCATCGGTGTAAGCTGCGCCTTTGCATCCTCTTCTCCCGCTTCTTCCTGCACCTCTGCCGGAAGGACTTTGATCATCGTCGGAATGTGACTTACCGTATTTTTGAAAAATGTGTAGATCAGATAGATCTCACCAATCTCACCATTTTCAAAATCTGTCAGAAGTCTTTTGGTAATACTCTTCGCATCATCATAGGACGGTTCTTCGATCATCTCTGAATAATCAGCGACAATATCATATCCTTTGTGTTTCAGAAGTTCCAGTCCTTTTCCTCCAATTGCATAGATCCGGATATTCTCCTTCGTAAAGGCTTCGTTTTCAGTCACCATCTTCACTACATTGGAGTTATATCCGCCTGCCAGTCCACGATTGGATGTTACAACAATGACTGCTTTCTTCTTCGAATCATCTGCTTTCAGATATGGATGATTGATATTCCCTGCCTTTGCAAGCAGAGAGGTCATTGTTGCATACATACAGTCAAAATACGGCTTTGATTCTTCTGCCCGGGTTCTTGCTTTCTGCAGCTTTACGGTAGAGACAAGTTTCATGGCTTTTGTAATCTGCTGCGTGCTCTGTACACTGGTACGGCGACGCTTGATATCTCTCATAGATGCCACTTTGTATCACCTACCTTGCCTGAAATTGTTCTTTATATTCTCCGATTGCTTTTCTGAGAGCTTCTTCTACTTCTTCTTTCAGCACTTTGTCATTCTTGATAGATTCTGGAATCTCCGGATATTTTGTCTTAATATAATCAAAAAGTCCGCTTTCAAAAGCCAGAATATCTTCTACCGCAATATCAAGAAGAAGCTTCTTAACTGCTGCATAAATGATAATAATCTGATATTCTACCGGCATCGGCTGGTACTGCGGCTGTTTCAGGATCTCTTTGATCCGGACTCCCTGTGCCAGACGTTCGGAAGTCTCTGCATCCAGTTCCGATCCGAACTGTGCAAAGGATGCCAGCTCACGGTACTGTGCAAGATCAATACGGATTGTACCAGCGATCTTCTTCATCGCCTTGATCTGTGCCGATCCACCTACACGGGATACAGAAAGTCCGGCATTAACGGCCGGTCTGAAACCAGAGTTGAACATCTCTGTTTCCAGATAAATCTGTCCGTCTGTGATGGAAATAACGTTGGTAGGAATGTATGCTGATACGTCACCTGCCTGTGTCTCGATAATCGGAAGTGCAGTAAGTGAACCTCCGCCAAGTTCATCTGAAAGACGGGCTGCTCTTTCAAGAAGTCTTGAATGCAGATAGAATACATCTCCCGGATAAGCCTCACGTCCAGGTGGACGTTTCAGAAGTAAGGAAAGGGTACGGTATGCAGTTGCATGTTTGGACAGGTCATCATAAACGATCAGTACATCATCTCCGTTCTCCATCCATTCTTCTCCCATCGCACATCCTGAATACGGTGCGATGTACTGCAGTGGTGCAAGCTCACTGGCTGTTGACACAACTACAGTTGTATAATCCATTGCCCCAAAGGTCTCCAGAGTCTTAACAAGAGAAGCTACGGTCGAAGCTTTCTGACCGATTGCTACATAAATACACTTTACGCCCTGCCCTTTCTGGTTGATGATCGTATCGATCGCGATCGCTGTCTTACCGGTCTGTCTGTCACCGATGATCAGCTCTCTCTGTCCACGACCGATCGGAACCATGGAGTCGATCGCTTTAATACCTGTCTGAAGCGGTGTATCTACTGACTTACGGGAAATAACCCCCGGTGCCACACGCTCGATCTGACGATGCCTGGTTGCCTGGATTGGTCCTTTTCCATCGATTGGCTGTCCAAGTGCATTAACTACACGGCCAAGCATACAGTCGCCTACCGGAACCTCTACAACTCGTCCGGTTGTCTTTACAGTATCACCTTCATTGATATTCTTATGATCTCCCAGAAGAACAGCACCTACGTTGTCCTCTTCCAGGTTCAGAACCATTCCGTATACTTCTGAAGGGAACTCCAAAAGTTCACCCTGCATTGCATTTTCAAGGCCGTGGACACGCGCAATACCATCTGCCACCTGAATAACCGTTCCGACATCCGATACGTTCAGCTCAGAGGAATATCTTTCAATCTGTTCTTTGATCACAGAACTTATTTCTTCTGGTCTTAAATTCATGGAGCGAATCCACCTTCTTTCTACTAATTCTAACTGCTATACCTGAATTTTCTTCAGGCTCTTTGACAGTTCATACAGCTTTGTCTTAATACTTGTATCCACAACTCTGTCACCGATACGGATCACCATTCCGCCGATCAGAGAAGCATCTACCTGATAATTCATCTCAAAGGATTCATATTTTGTCGTCTGAAGAAGCCGCTGCATGACTGCTTCTTTCTGTGCCTCGCTCAGTTCTACTGCTGTAGCGATATATGCAATCCCGATTTTCTTTTCTTCTTTTACAAGTCCGATAAAATATTCAAATACAGAATCTATCTTGCTGTAGCGCCCTTTTTCGATCATCAGCTTCATCAGCTCTACAATCTCATTTGAAACACGTCCGCGGAAAATCGTCTCGATCATCTGCTCTTTGTCTTCACGCATAACTCTCGGATTTCCGAGAATCTTCTGAAGCTCTGCATTTTCTTCGAGGATCACTCCGATACTCTGTACTTCCTCGAATATCTCATCCATTTTTCCGCAGTCACGGGCAGCTTCAAACAGGGCGTCACCATATACCTTTGATACTAGCTTAGCCATGTCTGTTCTCCCATTTCTTTTAATGTCTCTTCGATCAGTTCATCCTGTACACTGGTATCGATCGAAGCTGCTACTACTTTACCTGCCATTGCTGATGCAATGGCGATCATCTCCTGCTTCATATCATCAAGCGCACGCTTCCGTTCCAGTTCGATCTCATTATTGGCACGTGTGATGATCCTTGCTGCTTCTTCTTTTGCTTCTGCAACAATTTCATTTTCGGTCTTCATCGCTTTTTTCCGTGCTTCACTGAGAATAGCCTGCGCCTCTTTATCGATTTCTTTTAATTTCTGTTCGTATTCTTCTTTGTAAACGGCTGCCTCTTTCCGGTCATTCTTTGCTGACTCCTGTTCATCAGCAACTCTCTGCTTTCTGTCCTCCAGAAGTTTTCTTACCGGTTTGAAAAGCAGATATGACAGAAACGTGAACATGACAAGCATACTGAGTGCCATGACACAGGCATCAAAAAGAAGCTGCGCATCCAGATTAAACAAACGTTCCAAGGCGTTGCCTCCTTTCTCTTATTTTACAGGCAAAACCTTTTTTACAGCTTTCCAAGAAGCGGGTTTGCGAACAAGAGAATAAGTGCAATAACCAAACTGTACAGACCTGTTGTCTCTGCTACTGCCTGTCCTAAAAGCATTGTAGACGTGATGTCTGATCTTGCTCCCGGGTTACGTCCTACTGCAGATGCACCATGACCTGCCGCAATACCCTGTCCTACACCAGGACCAATACCTGCGATCATCGCAAGTCCTGCGCCGATTGCTGAACACGCTAAAACTAAAGCTTCATTTGAAATATTACCCATAATAATTTTCCTCCTTAATCACTGCAAACCTGATACTGTCTGAACTTAGATCCCAGTTTGCTTTTTACTCCGCTGACGGCATCTTGTCATTGATATATACCATCGTCAGCATGCAAAATACATATGCCTGAATTGCTCCCGAGAACACATCGAAATAGATGTGTAGAAATCCCGGCCATGCCCATGCGATCTTATACAGAAGACCATAGATAAGTCCCATGATTACAGTACCGGACAGCACATTTCCAAACAGACGAAGTGAGATGGAAAATGGTGCTGCGATCTCCCCGATCAGATTGATTGGGAACAAGAACGGCAATGGTTTGAACAGGCCTGTAAATGCCTCAATTTTGTTGTATTTGATGTTATTGAACTGAATCAGCACAAATGTGATAAGTCCAAGTGGAAGTGTTACACCATAATCTGCAGTTGGTGGCCGAAGCCCCAAAAGTCCCGAAAGGTTTGCCACAATCAAAAACAAAAACAAAGACCCGATATAATTCCGGAACGCCAGTCCGTTTTTCCCCATGCTTCCTTTTACCATATTGTCAAGCATCTCAACGATAAGCTCGGCAATATTCTGCAGGGTTCCGGGTTTGCCTTCGGCATCGCTCAGCTTAGCTCGGACAACCAACGCAAAAATCAGCAGTAATAACGCTACGATCAATATGCTGACATGTGTAGTGGTGAGCCATAACTCCTGCCCAAATAACTGGAATTTAACGAGACCGTGAATTTGAAAATCCGGCTCCTTAGCTGCCAGCATTCCTAAGCTGTTCCCCACGCGCTCTACCTCCTTTACTTAGATTTTTTGAATTTAGCGAAAAGCTTATGCATAATTGGCTGCAAATATGCCGCAAGCTTTAAACTCATAATTCCTGCAAACAGTGTAAGTACATTCGCAATCCGAAGCCAGCTGACGGCTATAAATACTACAACTACAACCAGATATCTTATCGCGTAAGATTTCTGCATGTATCTCTGTGCTTCCTGTTCTCCATAAAGTACCGCCTCATCCAACGAGTTTTTCATATGGATTACCATGAAAACACCTGCAGCCACCCCGATCCAAAGCCCTGCTGTCATTCTCAGATGATCCCCTGGGATAATCAGACATACAATCTGTACGATTATTCCATACAGAAGCATAGTGATGATCATATCCTTCAGTACGGTATTGTCTGTCTTACTCATGTTGTTTCATTCCTCCCTGCTCAATTTTTGTTTTTGTCTTCCGGATCTTCATTCGCATGTCTCGCAAGTACCCATGCATTGCGCAGGCCTGCCAATACACCCACTATCACCAAAGGGATAAAAACTGGAAAAGAAACCTTCTTTTCCAGCCATGTACCAAAAAAAGTGCATAGCAAAATGGGAACCAGTATACTGATGCCTAACTGACTGATGAGTGCAAAGGTTTTATATACGCTTTGTTTATATTTCATGATACTTATCTCCATTCTCTATATCACTTTCCATTTATTATATCCTTTTTTATGAAATATGTCCACTGGTTTACACACGATTGTATTTTTTCTTATACAATTTCCAAATATTGTCATCACTTTTACCGATAAATGCCATTAAATGCGTTGATTATTTAAAATATTTTATATGGTCATTTTTTTCACAATAGTAAAAGTGCTGCAAAGCGTTTTTAGCCTTGCAGCACTTTTTTATTCATCCCATTCCAGTCTGTGAAGATGTCCTTCTGTATTCATTCCGGCAAACCCATTCTGCCGGAGCGCTTCATATAACACGATCGCAACCGAATTTCCAAGATTCAGTGAACGGATATCTCCGATCATCGGAATCCGGATGCTGTCTTCCTTGTGGTGACAGAGGATTTCTTCCGGAATCCCTGCGCTTTCTTTTCCGAACATGATATAACAGTCCGGTTCATATTTAACATCCGTATAAAGATTCGGTGATTTTGTAGTTGCCATATAAATCTTCGCTCCCGGATTTTTTTCCATAAAATCCCGGTAATCAATATAAGTCGTCACATCCAGATGTTCCCAGTAATCCATCCCTGCCCGTTTCAGGTTCTTTTCATTTAACCGGAAACCAAGTGGCTCGATCAGATGAAGTCTGGTATTCGTCGCCACACAGGTCCTTCCGATATTTCCGGTATTTGCCGGGATTTCCGGTTCAAAAAGTACAATATTAAGCATTTACATTCTCCTTCATTTCATAAATTCGTGCCAGTTCGTCCGGTGCCGGTCTGTCGAGAAATCTTTTTTCTCCCCCACCCCAGATGATTCTCTCGTTTCCTTCTGTTGTGTGTCCGATGATCTCTGCCGGAATACCTTCCCTTTTCAGTCTTTCCTTTAGTTCTTCACCCTTCGGTGTCACCATAAGAACCGCTCCTGTACTGGTAAGCTGGTAAGGATTCAGATGAAATACTTCACAGACTTCAATCGTTTCCTGACGTACCGTCATTTTCTTCATCTCTACCGAAAGACCAATTCCTGCACCTTCTGCCATATCCCAAAGTGCTGCAAGAATCCCTCCTTCTCCGATCGGATGCATTGCTGACACCCCGTTCCGGCCGGCAATCTCCATTGCCCTGTCACTGAAAATTTCATCTCTCATATCTTCCAACTTATTTAAGAATCCCGGCGCAAACCGCTCTGCCAGAGCCGCCCCTTCTTCCCGTATGATCCGTAAGGTTCCTTCCATACCAATCCATTTAACCAGGACAATCTCTTCGCCTGCTTTTGCCGATCTGCTTGCAAGCAGCTGTTCTTTTTTTGCCTCACCGTGTGCTGTTACATGAACAATACTCGTCTGGATCCCATTTACACTTTGCGCATCTGCAAAGAAAACCCTGAGACCTTTTTCTTTACATATCTCCGAAATCTCCACCATCATCGCTTTCAATCTGGACTCATAGGCAAACGTCGGGAGCATGATCCGGACACTGATTCCATATGCCCGCGCTCCTCTGGAAGCCAGCTGATCCACTGCCTGCGCTATGGCAAATACTCCAAGATCTTTTTCATTTCCGGCTAATGAAACATCCGTTGCGATTGTGATCCGCTCTTCACTTTCATCTGCTATATAACAGGTTTCCTCCTGTGACGGTCTTAAAAAATCTATACCTTCTATATTATTCTGTATCTGTTTTAAAACCGAACGCCGATAGACGGTCTGTGACACTCTTCCTGCTTTCATACTTTTATCCTCTTTCTGTTCTGCCATTCTTTCCAACAGCCGCCTGCTTTTTATTACTTAAGTGCAGATGCCTTGCTGATCGCCGCATTAATCTTCTCCTGATCCTGGGTTGCAATTGCTTCCTCCACCAGCTTAGTTGCCTCTGCATTATCTGATTTTGTCCCGACTTTCACGGTAACATCAGAAGTCTGATAGGTGCTGTTATTGATTACTTCCCGGCTGACCTCTTCTCCGTTTTCATAGGTAACTTTCCAGAGCCGTGCCGTGCTTCCATCCATTCCGGCTCCCTCTGTTTCCTGTGAGCCGACCGCACTTTCCGTATCTTCTACATACTTTTTCGTATACTCTGTTGTCTCCAGAGTCTCACTTTCAAATTCCACGGAATGTCCTGCAGCTCTGGTATCTTTTCCGTAAATATAAAAACCAAGCTGGTTATTGCCATCGATATATCCTTCAATCAGGATCGGTGTATCGTAATTATTGACAAATTTAAAATCACTGATTCCTTCCGCTATCATTGCATCCCTTGATGGTTCTACATAGCTGACACTCATGGAATGCGGTGCACGCCGGGTGACCTCCAGTTCCGCATAAAGAACCGCATTATAAAGCGTCGTAGATACCTGACACAGACCACCTCCGATACTCTCTACAATCTGTCCGTTCTCATAGGCACTTCCTGCCACATAGCCATTCTCTTCTGTGTAAGGAAGTGTGGCCTGTTCCACTGAAAATTCTTCTCCCGGCATAACAACAGTTCCGTTGATCAGCTCCGTTGCTCGCCTGATGTTCTGCACGCGGTCCCCCCATCCGGCGTTTGTCGTATAAGAGCCAAGCTCATCCTGCAGGGATTCCAGATCTGCCTTTTTGATTGTCGGCTCTTCCGTATCCAGCTTTAACTCGACTTCTGCGTCCTCGTAATTCCATTTTTTGTTCATGAAATTCTTAATCTTCTTCACAGATTTATCTACATCAACCGTATAACCTTCTGCTTCATCTGTCAGATCGAATCCGCTTCCGTTATAGGATGCCGATGCATTGACCGCTTTCTGTTCCAGCGGAACCGCACGTTCCTGGATCAGCTCTCTGAGTTTTGCTTCATCAACTTTAAAGCTTTCATCTATGACATATTTCTTCTTATCTAAATTATGTATCTTCTGATAGCGGCTCCAGATGCTTCCATTTTTTCCGTATCCGACCGCCTTTTTTGCAAGCTTATCAATATTTTCTACTTCCGCTCCCATTTCCTCGATTGACACATCTGCGCCCTGATCTTTTACCTTCAGTACAAGTTGCTTGTTCCGATAATCTCCAAGTGTATTATTTACCGCTTTCACTGCTTCTTCCTTGGTCATTCCGGATACATCTGTCTTCCCTATAAAAACATTTTTGCAGATATGCTCCTCATCTACCTTGCTCACATACCGCCATAATGTGAACTGAATCACGGAGAAAATAATCACGATGGCTGCAATAACCGTAATCCCCACATGCAGATTTCTCTGCCGGATACGCTTTTGTGCCTTTTCACTTAACTCTCTCTTTTTCTTTCGTGCCGCCATCAAAAAAATCCTCCTGATTTTATATGATATATGGAATAATTGATGTTGCTACCATTGCAACAATAACAACAAGAATAATCACTGCCGCTATCTTCCGTGTCTGTTTTGGATTAAACACTTTTTTTCACCTCAAATCACACATTTGTTTTCATTCTATACTCTTTCATTTCTTTTTTCAAGATATCCATTACTACTGTCAGATGTTACTGTTTGCATAATTCCCGGATTTCTTCTGTAACACAAAATACCTTTGCCTGATGATCCAGTGGGTTCCGGTTCTGGTAGTCAAACAGAAGCACACATTCTTCCTCTTTCATATCCCCCAGAACATCATAAGAAAACCTCTCAATGTGCGTCATTTTTCTAAGCTGCCGCTTCTCCATATTTTCATAATTTTCCAGATAACGCCTCTCTTCATCCTCACGGTCATAGAACAGGCGGAACTCTTCTTTGGAAATCCGCTCATCGCCTGCAAATAACGGACGGCTCTTTGCATTCTCCCTCAGATAAAAGTCCAGTGTCAGAAGCTGCTTATACGCCTCACATCTTTCTGCATCATAAAATCTTGCAAAATCATACAGGATCTCATATCTTGCCGTGCGTGCATGACTTAAAGTATCCAACCCATTTTCTTCATAATACTCTGCCAGCTTTTCAAAAAGCGTAAATGGTCTTTTAAAGTGTCGGATCAGATAAGGAAGCGTGTAACAGAACTGCCTGCTGTTATAGTAGGTCTCCACCATTTCCTCGATCCCTTTCAGGCGCAGGGTATCCTCATATGGAAGCCACTTTGTATACAAAACTTCATACGGTGGCATTCCTTTATAAACCAGTCCGTAATCGTCTTTCTTCTCTTCCATATAAGAACCCTTCAGTACTTTCAGAAAACCAAGCTGCAGCTGCTCCGGTTCCAGTGCATAAACATCATCAAAGGATTTCCCAAAGCTTTCATAATCTTCATACGGCAATCCTGCGATCAGATCCAGGTGCTGATGTACATTACCATAAGAATTGATTCTTCTTACCACTTCTGCAATCTGTTCAAATTTCATTGTCCGGTGAATCTCACGTATCGTATCCAGGTTGGTAGACTGCACACCGATTTCCAGCTGGATCAGCCCCGGTCGCATGGTTTTTATCAATTCCATTTCTTCTTCATTCAAAAGGTCTGCCGCAACCTCAAAATGGAAATTGGTAATGCCGTTATCATGCTCTTTGATATAACGCCAGACTGTCATGGCGTGATCATGTTTGCAGTTAAATGTACGGTCTACAAATTTAACCTGAGGTACTTTATGATCGATAAAAAATTGCAGTTCTTTTTTTACCAGTTCCAGATCACGGAACCGCAGACACTTATCTATAGAAGAAAGACAATAACTGCACGAAAACGGACATCCACGGCTTGTCTCATAATAAATAATCTTATGTTCAAAAAGCTCCATGTTCTCATATACAAACGGAACCTTACTCAGATCCATGGTCTTGCGCCATTCATTTTCCACAATCTGCCCGGTCTGTTCCCGGTATACGATTCCTTTCATATTCTGAAGTCCGTCCGCTGTCTTGTCCTGATAAAAGTGTAAAAGATCGCAGAAAGTCTGCTCCCCTTCTCCTTTCATGACGCCATCCACTTCTGGCAGACGCTCCAGCACCTTTACTCCATCATAAGATACCTCCGGTCCGCCTATCCAGATGATGATCTGCGGCATCACTTTCTTGATCTCCCTGCAGATCTCTTCAATATAAGTAAGATTCCAGATATAGCAGGACAGACAGAGCATGTCCGGCTTCCTTTTGTAGATATCCCGCAGAATCTCATCGAGCTGCTGATTGATCGTATATTCTCCAATACTGATCTCATCTGATGTATCACCATACTTTTCCGCATATGCTTTCAGACAGTAGACTGCCAGATTGGAATGTATATATTTCGCATTGACTGCACCTAAAAGTACTTTCATATCGTTTCCTTTCCGTTTCCAAAAAGTTTTATCTTTAGTATCATACTCCATTTTCAGATTGGCGTAAACCAAAATGATAAAATAAAATCTCCTCAGATACATTGACATTTTTACAAAAACACGGTAAAATAATGTTCTGTGCAGCCGGGGTGCTAGCGGTACCCTGTACCTACAATCCGCTATAGTGGGGGTGATGCTGTGCCGAGGGCTTTACTTGTCAAAGCTGCCTCTGGTTTGTGGCGTTGAGATTTGGGTCTTACGCGGCGGGACTCTGTGAACCGTGTCAGGTCGGGAACGAAGCAGCACTAAGCAGAACCTCTCGGGTGCCGTAAGGTAGCCTGGGTTGAGTTTACAGCCAGAGTAACGTTTGGTAGGCTTTAGTTCGACGCACAGCGCACAGAAAAAAGAAATTATAAAAGCTACGGATTTTGCTTCCGTAGCTTTTTTCATGCAAAAAAGCCTGCCTTTGACAGGTTCTTCGATTAAGGATTTTCTTCCGGCATATTTGCTGATTCCTGTTCTTTCTTTTTCATCTTCTGCTTCTTGCGCAGTTCCTTGAAAAAGCTCTTCATCATCTGTGAGCATTCTTCTTCCAGAACTCCTGTCGTAAGCTCTGCCTGATGATTAAACGCTTCCACCTGTAGAAGATTCAGGATGGAACCGGCGCATCCGGCTTTCGGATTCATACATCCAACAACCACTCGTGGAATCCTTGCCTGTACAATGGCTCCGGAACACATCTGACATGGTTCCAGCGTTACATATAAGGTGCATTCTTCCAGCCGCCAGTCACCCATTACCTTACTTGCCTTTTTGATTGCAGAAATTTCTGCATGTGCAAGGGGATTCTTATCCGTTGTCCGCCTGTTGTATCCTCGTCCGATAATTTTCCCCTGATATACGATCACACAACCAATCGGTACTTCCTCAATCTTCCATGCTTTTTTCGCCTGACGGATCGCTTCCTTCATGTATTTTTCGTCTTCGGTCAATATCTGCCGCATCTTCCTTCTCCTTTACTTCTTTTCGAATCACTGCCCCTACCGGTCTGCACCAGTAACCGAAATGTTCCTCATCTTCAATCTCATATTCTTCCAGATCCAGTTCACCATCAGATGGCTTCATGAACTGACTGAATCCAAATGCTCCTGCCGCCCGCTGCTCACCAGGAAAATAAAGTCCCGGAACCCCAATCCAGCATTTCCCTTCTTTTTCAAATGATACCAGATGATGGTAATTATAATATCCATGGAGTAGAAAATGATTATTCGCAAGCTTCCATTCCTTTCGCGGAAGTCCGGCAAGCTCCTGACGGGTGATCTTATAGATGATATCCTTTGTGGTTTTTGGTGGTAAATCTGAATTTGCGTTCTGAGAATTTCTTTCTTCCGGCACATTTGGGTTGCTTTTCGATTTCCTAACTGCATCTGTGTTTTTAGATTGTTCTGAGGTATCCTGTTCTTCTATATTCTCAGATTTTCTCTGGCTTGTTTTCTCCTCAAGTATTTTCTCATTTCCTGGCTTCTCGTATTTTTCATTGCTTAGCACGTCTCCGCCATTTGCAATTTTTTTATTTTTCCCCGATTTGTTTAGCTTCCATTCTTCTTCCGTAATCATCCTGCTAACATCTACCGGTCTCGCCTCATCCCAGACTGCTCCATAATATCCTGCATCCGCTCCGTTTCCAGCCCGAAGGATCATTCCACCAATCCTGCCAAACTGTCCATCTCCTCCCACATCGTCTGTCGTATAGCTCAGCTTATAACCAAATGCTGCCTGCGCCCCTCTGATCTCTCCCATTAAGATCCCTATGCACTGTCCATCCTCTTCATAAAACAGATAAATTTCCAGTGTACGACCTCCCGCTACGGGAAATCCTCTCCCATAAATCTGGACCACGGTCGCCTCTTCCTGCTCAAGAACCTTTACAAAACCTGTATTTCTTGTCCTTTTTCCATTCTGATATTCATATAAATACCGGATAAAGCTTTTCATAATCTAGCACCTGCACCTTCCTTCTAACTGCCTGTTCTAAACTATTCTGACTTTCCGGTAAAAATTACCATTTTTAAAAAATCAGAGCGGAATCTTCCGCTCTGACAAATAACTCGTTGATTAATCCAGATAAATCGGTGGCTCGTAGTCTTTTCCCATCGTAGCTTTCTTTCGCTCTTCCACCCCAAGGAACGCCCACTCTGTCATGTCTGTCCACTTGTGATCTTTTCGGTCATATACCTGTACATAACCGATTCTGTGTGGATGCATACGCACACTGTTTGTCCGATACTCATGTCCGGTATATGGGTTCACATCTCCATTTACCAGATCTTCATCAATATCCTCCCGACGCTTGATCGGCTGGAAATCCTGCGGCCATCCGGAAGATTTCTTTTCCTTTTTCGGAGTAATCAGCTTTGTAAGCTTCGAAAACGGAGAATGCTTCTCCTCGTGAATCTCTTCCGCTGCCGGTTCTTCTGTCTGGTCAGCTTCTGCCTGGTTCTCTTCATCCGCCGGCTGCTCCTGATATGCTGCTTCCGCATCCACTGACTGTTCTGTACAAGCTGGCTGTTCCTCATATACAGTATCGTCTGCCTGCACTTCCGCTATATCTGCAGTTTCTTCTGTATAAACTGGTTCGGAAACCTCTTCTGGAATTATTTCTTCAGCTACTTCAAGAACTTCTTTCGGTTCTGTGTATGGCTCTGCTTCTTCTGTCAGAACCTCCTCTTCCAAAGCTTCTGTCGCCACAGTATCTTCTGAATCTGCAGCATCTTCTGCCTCTTCAGATTCTTCATATACTTCCTGAGTCTCTGCTTCTTCCGCAACCGGCTCTGCCGCATCCAGTTCCAGTTCCATCTGTACAGCTTCTTCCTCCGGTTCTGCTGTGGTCTCTTCAAGTATATCTACAATCTCTCCAACTGTAATATCACGTTCTACATTCTTTTTTGCTTCTTCTCTTGCTGCCTTTCTTTCTTTTTTCGCGGTAAGCTTCTCAAGTTCTCTTCCCGTCGGCATCTCTTCTTCATCCAAAGCTTCCTTTTCCGAATCCGCATTACCCAGAATGCTGAGCTGGAACGGGCATCCAAGAATATCTGCGATCATACGCATATCCTGCTCCTGAAAATTATCTCTGCCAAGCCGCTGTGTCAGATTTTGACGGGACATCTTTTTCCCGGTTCTTGCTTCGATTTCTTCTGCAAGCTCTTTAATTGTCATATCTTTTCTGCTTAAGACAATTTTTACCTGCTCCCCGAATGTGAGATTAATCATGTATTTTTCCTCCTTTTCTCCCCGTATAAATATATCTTCTTTCTAAATACAGACTTATTGCTTTGTTAACTTAAAACTTTCTTGATAAAGGAATCTTTTTCACTTATCTTTTATTCTAGCAAATGACATTTTATCCGTCAACACCTAATAAATGCGCGAATTTTTTGTATTTTTTCAAAAAATAATTTGACAAATCAAAATCAGTCACTATAATAAAGCGTATCAAGAACGATGGCGTTCCCTATTATCCGGGGAACGCCTTTTTTGTTCTTTCTTTTAAATCGAGAAGGAGGGAATCAGTTATGAAAAAACTAGAAATCATTATCCAGCCGGAAAAACTGGAGGCTCTGAAAGCAATCCTGGATGCTTCCAATGTCAGCGGTATTATGATCAGTAACATTATGGGATATGGTAATCAGAAAGGACACAAACAATTTTATCGCGGTGCTGAATACAGCGTAAATCTTCTTCCTAAGATCAAAGTAGAAACTGTTGTTGAACCGGAAGTTGCAGAACCTCTGATCCGGAAAATTGTCGAAGAGATCAAAACCGGTGCGTACGGCGATGGTAAAATTTTTGTTTACGAAGTACAGGATGCTGTAAGAATCCGTACCGGCGAACGTGGCTCTGCTGCTCTTTAGCTAAAAAATATATGTGAATTAGAATAGTGTTGAATATCGTTATCAAAGAGGATAACTACAAATGAACTGCCTGTAGATCATTCATTGTAGCTATCCTTTTTATTTGAAATGGAGGATGTTAAATATGGGATTATCTGATTTAATTGCGGGCGGAATGGATGCAACCGCCGCCACTGAACTACTGCTTAATGTTGTCTGGACAATTGTCGGTGCAACTCTTGTTTACTTTATGCAGGCTGGATTTGCAATGTGTGAAGCCGGATTTACCAGAGCAAAAAATACTGGAAATATACTGATGAAAAATATGATGGACTTTGTACTTGGAAGTTTGTTCTTTTTCATCTTCGGATTTGCGATCATGCACGGAACCGACTGGAATGGTATCATCGGTATAAAAGGGTTCTTCAATCCTACAACACTTGCCGATGCCGACGGACTTTTCAACGGACTGCCAATCGGAGTCTTCCTTATTTTCCATACAGTATTCTGCGCCACATCCGCTACTATCGTATCCGGTTCTATGGCAGAACGTACAAAATTCCTTGCTTACTTATTATATAGTGCAGCAATCAGTATTTTTATTTACCCGGTAACCGGCCACTGGATCTGGGGCGGTGGATGGCTCGCTCAGATGGGATTCCACGATTTTGCAGGTTCCACAGCAGTCCATATGGTCGGCGGTATCTGTGCACTTGTTGGTGCCAAAATCCTCGGACCTCGTATTGGAAAATATGATAAAGAAGGGAATGCCCGTGCGATTCCCGGACACAACCTTTCCATTGCAGCTCTTGGCGTATTTATTCTCTGGTTCTGCTGGTTCGGTTTCAACTGCGGCTCTACCACAGCAGCTTCCACAAACCTCGGTGATATCGCAATGACAACCAATCTTGCCGCTGCTGCCGCAACACTTGCAACCCTTGTTGTAACCTGGATCCGCTATGGAAAACCAGATGTATCCATGACATTCAACGGTTCCCTCGCCGGACTCGTAGCAATCACCGCCGGATGCGACACCGTCAGCAACTACTCTACAATCATCATCGGACTGATCGCTGGTATCCTCGTCGTATTCTCTGTAGAATTCTTCGACAAAGTAGCCAAGATCGATGACCCGGTAGGTGCGATCAGTGTCCACGGCGTATGCGGTTTCACAGGCAGTATCCTCGTCGGAGTCTTCTCCCCGGAATACACCCTCAAAACCCAGGTGATCGGTGTCCTTTCAACCGTAGCCTACGTCCTCGTAATGGCGATCATCGTATTCACCATCATCGATAAAACCGTAGGCCTCCGCGTCACCAAAGAAGAAGAACTCGACGGTCTCGATATCCACGAACACGGCTGCTCAGCATATGCAGACTTTAACTTCCGTTTATAGCCGGGCGAAGTAAGAAAAAAAGATATAGTCACTGGAATGCTCGCATTTCAGTGGCTATATCTTTTTTTCTTAGTGAGCGGCTACGCGACTGAGGAAAGTCATCAGACTTTCCGAGGTTCGCCCGGCGGACATCTTGAACTACCTTTATCATTCTACCACTTCTTATTCTTCAGCACGATCGCCGATTTCTTACCCATCATCAGTGAAATATTTCCCTCTTTCACGATATACTCTTCGAATTCTCCAATATACCCATCTTCATAAGAATACATCACTCGCGCCATATTATGTCCTTCGGCAACTTCTGCCTGCCAGACCGGAACCCTTACTTCCTTCAGATGATCGGAATTATTGATAATAACCACGATCTGCTCATTCCCCCAGAATCTTCCATAGGCCAGAAGATCCGGTTCTGCTTTCAGCATCTTGATTGACCCCTTTCTGAGAGCCAGAGACTTTCTGTGGATCTGGATCATCTCACGGTAGAAATTGATCAGATCCCGTTTTTCTCTTCCCCACGGATAAGTTCTCCGGTTATCCGGATCCGTGAAACCACAAAGTCCTGCTTCGTCTCCATAATAAAGGGTCGGCGCTCCCGGCCAGGTCATCTGCATGATGATTGCTTCCCGCATAACGGCAAGGCTTACCCCTTCTTCTGCCGCACGCGATCCAAGCTGTCCCACACGACCAACCTTGTGGTTGGTACGCGTCAGGAAACGGGAATGGTCATGGTTTGACAACTGATTCATCGCCGTCTGAAGTGACGGTGTCATCATATTTGCCATATGATGTTTCATAGCATTCACAAAATTGTCTGCATTTCCGAGAAGATCGCCGCGATATTCATCACTGTGCTTCTCCATCCCGGTCAGGAACCAGGTGACCGGCTCCATAAATGCATCGTAATTCATAACGCTGTCCCATTCATCGCCCTGTAGCCAGTCACTCGGATCTCCATAGTGCTCGGCAAGGATCAGTGCGTGTGGATTTGCTTCTTTTACTGCCTTACGGAATTTCTTCCAGAATTCATGATTGTACTCATTGCTTCTTCCAAGGTCTGCTGCAACATCCAGTCTCCATCCGTCTACATTATACGGCGGTGAAACCCATTTCTTTGCGATACCAAGAACATACTCTTCCAGCTCTTTTGAATCTTCATAATTCAGCTTTGGCAGCGTATCGTGTCCCCACCAACCGTCATAGCTTCCATTGCCCGGCCATTCATTCTCCCCGGTGCGGTGGAATAGAAAATAATTCCGGTACGGACTCTTCGGTGACACAAAAGCACCTACTTCGTAACCATCGGCGCTCTCGTAGATCAGCTCTCTGTCCAGCCATTTATTGAAAGAACCACAATGGTTGAATACGCCGTCAATGATGATTCGCATCCCCCTCTTATGGAGTTCTTCTACCAGCTTGATGAACAGCCGGTTACTTGCTTCCAGATTCTCTTTTCTGGTGGTTCTTATCCGGTAACGGTCCGCATGGATATTGCTATTTTCTCCCGGGTCCAGGAGCCGTCCTTCATCGACTTCAATTTTACCGACATGCGGATCAATATAATCGTAATCCTGTGTGTCATATTTATGATTAGATGGTGATACAAATAGTGGATTACAATAGACAACTTCTACTCCAAGTCCATGCAGGTAATCCAGTTTATCAATGATCCCCTGGATATCTCCTCCGTAAAATTCCCGTACATCCATTGGCTGCGGATCCCGGTACCAGTCATCTACATGATGAACCTGCTCTCCAATGTAAAAGTACTCTCCCGTCTGTACATCATTATCCGGGTCGCCGTTACAGAAGCGGTCTGTATAAATCTGATACATGACCGCTCCTTTTGCCCAATCCGGTGCCGTAAAGCCCGGCACGATCTTAAAATCATAATAATCCACAAGTTTGCTCTCTGCTCCCCACTTGTTATAGTAGCAGATCTCATTTCCTGATCTGATCTTAAAATGATACCGGAATGGTTTATCTTCTAATTTGTATTTCACTTCATAAAAGTCAAACGCCTTATTTGAGATTACTTTGTTCATTGGAATGCATAGTTCGCGGTTTTCCAGATAGACTTCATCTACGTCGTGAGCTGCTGTACGGAACCATAACTGAAGTTCATCTCCTGCCTCCGGTTCCGGCGGACTCACATACGCCTCTGTTCCATCACAAAACAATGCTTCTTTTTTCATAATCTAGCCTCTATTCTTCAAATAATGCTTCAAATTCTTCTCTTGTAATCTTCTCTTTTTCAAGAAGTAGATCTGCACATTTATAAAGAACAGCTTCATGTTCTTTAATAATGATCTTTGCACGGTCATAACATTCATCAATGATCCGCTTCACTTCACTGTCGATCGTTGTGGCAACCTGTTCACCATAACCTCTGGAGGTATGACCAAAATCTCTTCCGATAAATACTTCATCATTATCATCTCCATAGCTTACAAGACCAAGTGTTTCCGACATACCGAACTTCGTTACCATGGATTTGGCGTATGCTGTTGCCTGCTTGATATCCTGGGATGCCCCAGTTGTAATATCATCAAAGATCAGCTCTTCTGCCACACGTCCACCAAGTGATACGGTAATATCCTGCAACATCTTTCCTTTGGTATTGAACATCTCATCCTTTTCAGGAAGCGGCATCGTATATCCGGCTGCCCCCACACCGGTAGGAATGATCGACACACTGTACACCGGTCCTACATCCGGAAGTACATGGAATAAGATGGCATGTCCTGCTTCATGGAATGCAGTGATCTTCTTCTCTTTATCCGAAATCACACGGCTCTTCTTCTCTGCACCGATTCCGACTTTTACAAATGCTCTGCGGATATCCTCCTGCTGCAGATACACTCTTCCATCCTTCGCCGCAAGGATCGCAGCCTCATTCAGAAGATTTTCCAGATCAGCTCCGGTAAATCCTGCCGTTGTTCTTGCAACCTGTTCCAGATCCACATCATCCCCGAGCGGTTTGCCCTTGGCATGAACCTGAAGGATTTCCAGACGTCCCTTTACATCCGGTCTGCCAACCATGACTTTACGGTCAAAACGTCCCGGTCTTAAGATCGCCGGATCAAGAATATCGACACGGTTGGTTGCTGCAAGCACAATGATTCCTTCGTTCGCGCCAAAACCATCCATCTCTACGAGGAGCTGGTTCAGCGTCTGTTCTCTCTCATCATGTCCGCCGCCCATACCGGTTCCACGACGTCTTGCCACGGCATCGATCTCATCGATAAAAATAATACAAGGTGCATTTTTCTTGGCATCCTCGAAAAGATCTCTTACACGAGATGCTCCGACACCGACAAACATCTCCACAAAATCAGAACCTGAAATAGTAAAGAACGGGACACCTGCTTCTCCCGCAATTGCTCTTGCAAGAAGTGTCTTACCTGTTCCCGGAGGTCCTTCAAGAAGAACACCTTTCGGGATTCTGGCTCCTACCTGCGTATATTTTCCAGGACTCTTGAGGAAATCCACGATCTCTGCAAGCTCTTCCTTTTCTTCCTGCAGTCCGGCAACCTGTGCAAACGTCACATGGTTTTCTTCCTGCGTGCTCATCTTTGCCCTGCTCTTTCCGAAATTCATCGCTTTTGCATTCGATCCGCCCTGACGATTCATCATCATCACAACAAATACCATGATGCCTGCCATCAATATGATCGGAACCAGTGTTGTTGACATCCAGCTATCCTGCGGGACGTTGTCCACACTGTAGGAAATGTCATAAGATTCAAGCAGATCCTCTGCACTGTTGACATCGGATACATGAAGCTGTTCGATGTCATCATTCTTCAACCGGATCTTCAATGTCCCGGTCGGTGCGACTTTGTTCTGCTTGATCTCTACACTTTCTACCTTCTCTTTTTTCAGATCTTTCTGAAAATCCTGATACGTGTATGCTGTCTGCTGCACACCCGACTGGCTCATAAACCAGTACACACCTGCCAGCACCAGAACACAGAGCAGAATCGAAAGACCACTGATTCCTCTTGTCTTATTATTATTCAAAACCTGCTCCTTCCACCTGTTACATCTCTACAATTCCGATGTACGGTAAGTTTCTATATTTTTGTGCATAGTCCAGACCGAATCCTACCACAAATTCATCCGGAATATTAAATCCGACATAATCTACATGTACGTCGCGCACACGACGATCCGGTTTGTCAAGAAGTGTACAAAGCTTCATGCTCTTCGGTCCTCTCTTCCGAAGGATGTCAAGCAGATAATAAAGAGTACGTCCTGAATCTACGATATCCTCAACAACAATTACATCTTTCCCCTCCAGAGACTCATCCAGATCTTTTGCAATCTTAACGATTCCACTGGACTGAGTTCCGTCACCATAGCTGCTGACGCTCATAAAGTCCATTGTTACCGGCACTGTAATCCTTTTTGCCAGCTCACACATAAAGAACACTCCACCCTTTAAAACACAGATCAGATGAACCTGCTTTCCCGCATATTCTTCACTGATCTTTTTTCCAAGTTCTTCAATTCTAGCATTTACTTCTTCTTCCGGAATTAACATTTTCACTTTCTCGGCCATTTAAAGTACCTCCATTTATCGTAATTTCTAATATTTTCGTTGTCTGCTCTGTCACCTGGTATGCCTTGCTCTGCCGGCAGCCCACAATCCATAAAATCTCGCTTCCCTCTGCGATCAGAGGAATTCCGGCACGTTCTGCCGCTGGTATTTTTTTATTGATAAAATAAGATTTCAGCTTCTGCCTTCCTCCGCTTTCATCAATTACAATAAAATCGCCAGCCCTTCTGGTGCGTACAGCGACACTCTGCTTTATTATACCATAATCAAACCATTTCGTGTACGTTTTTTTCGGGATCTGGCATCTGCATTCTTCTTTTCCAAAAATACGGTAGGAAATTTCCCATTTCCCGTAAGTTATCTTTCCCGAAACCTGCTGTAGATCCAGATTTTTCTCTTCTTCTGCCAATTCCGGACTCTTCTTTTTCCTCTTCAGTTCAATCCCTTCATAGGTTCTGCATGCGCAGACTCCATAAGGAAGATCCAGTCTTTTTCCAACCTGTTTTTCAAACAGTCCCTCCAACTTTTCTATATGAATCTGCTCCAGATCTTTTTCATGTCCTGCTACCAGTGCCAATGCTTTCCGGAGAATCATTTTCCGTATTAGCCGTTCCTGTCTGTGATATACCTCTGCATGGATGCCGATCTTTTCTCCATTTTGGGCAGAACAGATCTGATATGCACTTTCCGTCTGCCGTTCCATATAATCCCAGATCTCCCTTAGCTGATCCATAGACCGATTCATATGCTCCACAGTTTTTTCATTGATATTTTCTTTAAAATACGGAATCACATGGTTACGAATGCGATTTCGCATATATGCATCTTCCATATTTGTCGCATCAATGCAGTAAGGCATCTCCCGTCCCTTCAGATAATCCTCAATCTCTTTTCTCCCCACGCAAAGAAGCGGCCGTATATACATCCCGTTTACCGGATATATACCGCCGAGCCCCCGAAGTCCGCTGCCGCGGGCAAGATGCAGGAAAAATGTCTCTGCATTGTCATCCTGATGATGTGCCAGTGCGATCCTGGTTCCTCCCCATTCTTCCGCTGCCTGCTCAAATATTTTCCTTCGTGCAGTCCTTCCCGCCTCTTCTTCTGACATCCTGTATTCCACTGCCATTTTCGGAATATCCACCGATACACTCCTGCATGGGATTTCTTTTTTCTCACACAGTGTCTTTACAAATTCTTCATCAGCTTTTGCCTCTTCCCCACGGATCCCGTGATTCACGTGTACCGCAAGCATCCCAAATCCGATCTTTTTTCGCAGCTCTTCCAGTATCAGAAAAAGGCATACAGAATCTGCCCCTCCGGAAAGACCAACGACAACTTTATCTCCTTTTTCAAGCATCTTCCACTGCCTGATATAGTTCTCTACTTTTTTTAACATGGTAAATTCCTCTCGTCTTTTATCTACTGTAACACATCTTCCAGATTCCCGCCACAAGGACTGTCATATCATCTCCTGCTTTTCCGGCCGCCAGCTCCAGCACCTTATCCAGAATATAATTCGCCAGTTCCTCCGGATTCTCCAGCGGACTTCCCCCAATCATCAGATCCAGTAAATGCTCCTGCTCTCCTGCCGGAAGCGCATCCAGGATCCCGTCCGATACCATGACCACCACATCTCCGGATTCCACCTGTCTGGTTTCCTTTTCACTTTGCTGTCTCTGGATTACCCCCAGCGGAAGACTTTCCGAACGGATATGCTCCACCCCGTCTTTAGTCCGCAGAAATGTCACTGCCGCTCCTGCTTTTACAAACTCACATTTTCCATTATAGAGATCAAAAATGCTCATATCAACCGTAGAAAAGCGAACCTCTTCCCGTCCCATAACAAGAGCCGTATTGATCATGGAAAGTGCAGTTTCCACAGGAAATCCTGCTCCAAGAAGCTCTTCCAGCATTTCTATCAGCATCCCGCTTTCCTGTAGCGCTCTCTCACCAGATCCCATTCCGTCTGACAAGATTGCCGCCTCTTTTCCACCCGGAAGTGTCTTCATAAGAAAACTGTCACCAGATATCTTTTGTCCGTTTTTTCCCATTTTTGCCACACCCTGCAGCACATAATATCCCGGTCCTTCCACACATACAATAGTTTCATACTCCTGTCCCAGAACCTGCCTCTCGTTCTGAGCCGGGCACATCCTTCTCTTAGTACATACTGATAAAAGCTCTGCCGCTTTTCTGGTTGGGATACAGTTTCCCTTCTCACTTTTTACCGTTACATGAATTTCATATCTGCCATGCTCATCCACAAAAAAAACGGAACTCAGCATCCGGATCCCTGCCTTTTTGAAATGCTGCGCAACCTTTTTTGCAAGCGGCGGATCCGTAAAAATACTCGCATCCAGATCTCTCGTCACATAGCAGAGCATGTCCGCAAAAGAATCCAGCTGTGCCGCACATCCCTCACGGCTCTGTACCATCTTATTATTCCACACCAGAATCCTTTTTGCCTCCTGGAAAGTTTCCAGTGATTCTCGTAAAAACCGTGGTGCCTGAATACACTCCCTCTGAAGATGCTGTTTCATCTCTTTATTCAGTTCTGCACCATATCCTTCAATCGTACACAAAAGATCATAAAAAAGCTGCCAGTGTTCTGCCTTCTTTCTCTCCAGACACTCCGATTTCCTGCTGCATCCTCTGCACACCTTTTCCGTAATCCGATCATACATTTCTGTCATTTCTTCGGGTGTAAAACACTGCTTTTTCGGCTCCATTTTCAGAAACCTGTCTGCCAGATGCCGAAGCGACACTGCCATTTTATCTGCCTGCGTTACATATGGACTTGTGATCACTTGCTCCTCTCTGTATTTAACCTCCATTTGCCACCACCCTCTAAATTTCTATGAATGAAAAAAGCTTCGGGACATTTTCTTCCCAAAGCTTTTCTTATGTTACTGCTGTGCACGGAACAGAATCTCATTCTCCTTTACAAGTCCCAGCTTCTCTCTGGCGACTTCCTCGATGTATTCATCTGTTCCTACATATTTTTTCAGTTTATTAATTTCTTCTGAGCGTTCTTTTTCCGCATCGATCTGTGTCTGCAGTTCTTCTTCCTGCACCTTATATGCATCATTGCTCTTTTTGAGCGCCATCCCATGTACAATAACCATGCCGCATAATAATATAATAACTGCGGTAATCGCAACAATACTTCTTTTGTGCTTCTGAAGCCCGCTCCCCGGACGCTTTTTCCGGTTCTTCTTTAAGCTTCCCATCTAATCTATTCACCTTTCGCTATCAGTTGATCTTGTATAGCTTCTTACTACCAAACCCATTTAGTCTTCTACAGTGTACCGTTTTTAATCAGATTTATCAACTCTTTTTACTCTTTTTTCACAAATTCGTGTAGAAATCTTTTTGTAAGCTCTTACAAAGACAGCTGAAAGCAGCGCCATCCCGATTGATCCGAACGCAATCCCCAGTCCGATATACCACCGCAGAACACCATCACTCGTATGATAGATCTGCACAAAAGTATAAACGGAAATTCCCGCCCAGTAACAGGCATCCTCCAGATTGATCAGCCACAGTCTGTGAGCAACCAGTCTGCGCAAAACCCTGATCCACAGATAGACTGCCACAATCAGGACACCGGTCAGGATTGCATAACAGAAAACCCTGATCTCTGTTCCGATACCAGACATTTTTTCTCCTCCTACCGAAACAGTTTTGACAACAGATTTTCTCCGGCTTTTACTCCAGAATGGATATCCGAATAAGAAATATTGTCAATATTGCCTGCCAGGTCGACCTCCCCTTTTTCAAGATTCAGCCGGTTTACATGCATGTCCGTACCTTTTACCATCAGCATTCCCTGCTCTGTCTCAAGCAGGATCTCATTTAAATCAAAAGAAAGAACGTCCAGCACTCCCGTTACTGTACCTGTCTTCCGGTTATTGATAACCAGCCTGTGATTCTGAGGTTTTACCAGCTGTCTCTCTTCCATACAAATCCCAACCTTTCCTATACTGTCTTTCTAGTTATTGTATGAATAACATCTGGTAAATATGCCTCGGATCCGCTGCCGGAATGATCTCAAACCACATCTTTTCTGATGTTCCGGAGTTTTAAAGATAACGGAATAAATCTGCCGCCTCTTCTTTTTTAGTCGTATCTCGCAGATCCAGAACCTCTGCCTTTACAGTCTTGGTTCCAAACTGGATCTCAATGATATCACCTTTTTTTACTTTCGTGGAAGCCTTCGCCACCGCCCCGTTGATCAGGACTCTTCCTGCATCACAGGCTTCATTTGCAACGGTGCGCCGTTTGATCAGGCGGGACACCTTTAAAAATTTATCAAGTCTCATTTTGATTTTTCCTTCCCGTAATACGAATAAAGCGCAGCCCTTTTCAGACTGCGCCATTTTTCAAAAATGTTTTACAAATTATGCATTAACAGCATCTTTTAAAGCTTTTCCTGCTTTGAATTTCGGAGCCTTGCAAGCTTCGATCTTCATAGTTTTTCCAGTCTGTGGATTTCTTCCTTCTCTTGCAGCTCTTTCGCTTACTTCGAAAGTTCCGAATCCTACTAACTGAACTTTTTCACCTTTTTTCATTTCTTCTGTAACAACATCAACAAATGCTTTTAATGCTTTTTCTGCATCTTTCTTTGAAATATCTGCCTGTTCTGCAACTGCAGCTACTAATTCTGTCTTGTTCATGACTTACGTCCTCCTGTAAAATATACTCCCGGAACACCCCGGCATTTTGTCTTTTTGCTAGGTTTATTCTGCGTATCCATGCGGTCTGACACGCCCCTTACCCTACATATGTTATATAAGTTTTTACCTTCTTTGTCAAGTCTAAACCCTTAAAATCTAAGAAAACCGAACGCTATACCTGAAACGCAAACAGATTCCGCAAAAAACGCTTTTTTTCTTCTGTCTGTGCGACAGAAAGTGAAAGTTTTTCGACATTTTTTGCAGGAATCCATGCCTTTCCTGAGTGGTAATACGAATTGGTGATCTTCCAGAATTTTTCCGGATAAGCAAGACGGATTGCAAGGTAATCCCGTTCTTTTTTCCCAAGATTATTCACCGAATCATACGCTCTCATCATCCGATATCCAAGCCGTTCATCATAATGATGCTTTTCCATACATTTGCGCAGGAAATAATACAGATCTTCCATCTGAACATCCCGGTGTGCATGTTCAAATCCAGTCACCGCCATGCCTTCCTGACAGACCAGAAGATTATGATAATTATAGTCTCCGTGGACCATATGATTTTCTGCCTCCGCTTCTTTAAAAACACTGTCCAGATCCATATTTTCCAGTATTTCCAGCACTCTGTCTGCCCAAAAATACATCTGGTCATATCCCTTTAAAAATGCGATCTCAAACGGGCTTTTCACACTTCTTCTGCAGACAAATTCCCGAACCTTTCTGAGTTCTCTGTTATGCCTTGCGTACTCCTTGATCACCGGATTTTCTTCTCTTCCTGCAAATCCGTTTTCTTCCCCAGCCAGACGCATGCATAGATGGATCCGGGCAAGATTTTCCGCACCGGCGATCAGTTCATTTTCACGTCTGACATCACACTCACGTCCCTGAAACCATTTCTTTAAGATATAGCCTGTTCCATCCTCGGCTTTACTGACATAAGCATCCTCTTTATTAAGCAGAGGCGTATCTACCCATTCAAATCCATTCGCATTTAACTGCTCATATATTTTTGCAAGCGCGCAGATCCGGCTCTCCTCCATGCGCGTCTCCTTCAAGAGGAGCAGCCCCTTATCTGTATCGCATAAAATAGCACCCCTTACTTTGTGGGTGCCGAATACTTCCATCTGATATTGTGTCAATACACTGATTCCATAATCTTTCATGGCTTCCCCCTGCCGCTTTGTTTTACCGGTCTTTCTAATGTATGCAGGGGGAGACTTAAGTCATGCATGATTTTTGATTATTCCAATTCTTTTATTCTGGCAAGTAAATATTCCCGTGTATTTTTCTCCGGTTCCTCGATCACTTCCTGTAAAAGTGTCTGGAGTGTCTGACCAATTTTCGGTCCTTTTTCAATACCTGCCGCGATCAGATCCTGACCGTTTACTTTTAGTTCTTTTAAAGAAACACATTGCTTTTTCTCCAGAATCTCCTGGTAGCACTTCTCGATACCAGCCAGATTTTCCAGCTTCTTATCACGCTGATAATCACTCTGTGCCAACGTATCAGCCATCCGTACCTTCATATAATACGGGAACAGTTCCGCACTGATCCGGTTCATTGCGCGGCGTACATGCTTCATCGTTGCAGGCATCCGGTCATCATGATACAGCACCAGCTTTGACACCTTACGCAGCGTATCATTATCGAATTTCAAGCGATGCATGATCGACTTTGTGAGTTCTTCGCTGACGTATGCATGCCCTTTAAAATGTGCCGTCCCATCCGGATCGACCGTCTTTCGTGCCGGTTTCCCCGTATCGTGAAACAGCATTGTAAGACGCAGCACTTTATCTGCCGGAATATTCATCAGCGCATGGATCGTATGCTCACCTACATTATAACAGTGATGCGGAGTTTCCTGTGTTGTTTCCATCATTGCATCGAATTCCGGGAGGATCACCTTTGTGATCCCAAGCTCATATGCATCCAGGATCTTTTCCGGATGATCGGAGACCAGAAGCTTTACAAGCTCTGTCTGAATACGTTCTGCACTGATATAGGAAAGATTTGGTGCAAGTTTTCGGATTGCCTGTCTGGTCTCTTTCTCAATCTCAAATCCAAGCTGCGCCGAAAAACGGATCGCCCTCAAAATCCGCAGGGCATCCTCCGAAAAACGTGCCTCAGCATTTCCCACACAACGGATCACACCTTTTTTCAGATCCTCCATCCCATGAAACAGATCCACCAGTCCATCCTGTTCATTGTACGCCATCGCATTGATCGTAAAATCTCTGCGCAGCAGATCCTCTGACAGACTTCTGGTAAACTGCACTTTACTCGGATGCCGGTTGTCTTCGTATTTCCCGTCAATCCGGTATGTCGTCACTTCAAATCCTTCTCCATTTAAAAGCACCGTAATCGTTCCATGCTCGATTCCGGTGTCAAAAGTTCTGGCAAATAATGACTTCGTCTCTTCCGGCGCTGCCGATGTTGTGATATCCCAGTCACCCGGCACACGTCCGAGAAAAGAATCCCGGACGCAGCCGCCGACTGCATATGCCTCAAAGCCATGTTTTTGTAATGTAGTTATAATTCGATTCACCTTTTCAGGTAACTGAATTTTCATATACATTCGCTCCTAGTATGCTTTTCCAAAATAAACAACATGTTTAGCCTGTTTGCCACAGAAAATACAGGTATCTCCGTCTTTTACCTGATCCTCTTTGCAGATACAGCGGGTGGTTGCTCCACCTGTTGCTGCCTTGATCTCATCTTCACATTCTGCGCTTCCACACCATTTTGCTTTGATAAATCCACGTTTGGTGTTGAATTTTTCATTCATTTCATCCATGGTTTCAGCAAAATCAATGTGGCTGTCAAGAAATGCTTTTGCACGGTCATACATATCCTTCTGGATTGTTTCAAGGATCTCGCCAAGTTTTGTCTCGATCTCATCTAAAGAAACAACGATCTTTTCTCTTGTATCACGACGTACAACAACAACCTGGTTCTGTTCGATATCCTTTGGTCCGATCTCGATACGTGTCGGGATACCAAGCATTTCCTGCTCACTGAATTTCCATCCAGGGCTCTTCTCAGAATCGTCGATCTTCACGCTGTAGCCAGCTTTTTTCAGTCTCTCTGTCAGTTCATTTGCTTTTTCAAGAACGCCTTCTTTGTGCTGTGCGATCGGAATGACTCTTGTTTGAACCGGTGCGATTCTCGGTGGAAGAACAAGTCCGCTGTCATCACCGTGAACCATGATCAGGGCTCCGATGATACGTGTAGACAGTCCCCATGAAGTCTCATATACGCTGTGAAGTTCATTGTTCTTATCCAGATATTTGATGTCAAATGCATCCGGGAACGCATTTCCGAAGAAATGGCTTGTCGCAGACTGAAGTGCTTTTCCGTCATGCATCAGAGCTTCTACGGTGTAAGTGTCCTGTGCACCTGCGAACTTCTCGCTCTCTGTCTTCGGACCTGATACGAACGGGATTGCAAGGGAATCACGGATCAGTTCCTGATATACACGAAGCATGGTCAGTGTTCTCTGTTCTGCTTCTTCATAAGTTGCATGAATGGTGTGTCCTTCCTGCCATAAGAATTCTCTGGAACGAAGGAACGGTCTGGTTGTCTTCTCCCAGCGAAGTACCGAACACCACTGATTCCATACTTTCGGAAGGTCACGGTAAGACTGTACGGTTCTTGCCCACAGGTCGCAGAACAGAGTCTCCGATGTCGGACGGATGCACATTGGCTCCTGAAGAGTCTCAAGACCACCTTTTGTTACCCATGCAACTTCCGGTGCAAATCCTTCGATATGATCGCTTTCCTTCTGAAGAAGGTTCTCCGGGATCAGCATTGGCAGGTATACGTTTTCAACACCTGTCTCTTTAAATCTCTTGTCAAGGTCTGCCTGGATCTTCTCCCAGATTGCATATCCATTTGGAAGATAATTAAGACATCCTTTTACACTTGAATAATCACAAAGCTTTGCTTCTCTTACAACGTCGGTATACCACTGTGCGAAATCTTCATCACGAGAGGTAATCGCCTGTACAAATTTCTTTTCCTTAGCCATTGATAAAGTTCTCCTTCTCTTCATTTTTGATTTTATAAATAAGGTTATCATAAAACCAGAAGATGCTGCTCTCTGCAGCCTCTGCCGGATGCAGGGGATTCAGATCAGACATGCTTTGCCCGTAAAATAAAAAACACCAAATCTTCATGCCCCTGACAAGGGACCGAAAATTCGGCGGTACCACCCTAATTAATCGTATTACGATTCACTTCATTACCCGTTAACGCCAGGCATACGCCACACTTTTCATGCGGAACTCCAAGGTCGGTTCTATAATTTCCATGCAGCTTCCTCCCACCAGCCAGAAGCCTCTCTGTGCCACTTTCATCATATACTAGTCCTCTTCATCGTCAAATCTCTTCGATTTACTATAGAGTTTAATTGAGATTTTCGGATTTGTCAACCCAATTGACAAGCCCTTTCCGTTATGTTTTAATCAAAGAAACAAAATTTTCGCATATGGGGAGGAATTATTTTGCAAACACCTGAAATTCTATATGAAGACGACCAGATTCTGGTCTGCCACAAACCTGCCGGTGTTCCCGTGCAGACAAAAAAGATCGGTACACAGGACATGGAGAGCATTCTGAAAAATTATCTGTTCATCCATTCTCCACATCATGCCGGACATAAGCCACCTTATCTTGCCGTGATCCACAGACTGGATCAACCGGTTTCCGGCATCCTGGTTTTTGCCCGCACACCTGCGGCTGCGAAAAATCTGAACCAGCAGTTACAGAACAATCAATTTGAAAAATACTACCAGGCTGTAGTATGTGGAGCCCTTCCGGACTCCGGCACTCTGACCAATTATCTGATAAAGGACGGCCGCACCAACACCTCCCGCATCTGCAGTAAAAATACACCCGGTGCCAAAAAAGCTGTCCTTTCGTATGAAATACTGGAAACTTCCGAAGTGACTGACTTATCCGTTGTTCAGATCCATCTCGGAACCGGACGCCATCACCAGATCCGTGTCCAGATGGCAGGTGTAGGCGCACCACTCTGGGGTGACAACAAATATAACCCGGAATTTGTAAATAAAAGAGGATATTTCCCGATTGCACTGCGGGCTTTCCGGCTTTCTTTCTGCCATCCGACCACCGGAAAACGTATGGAATTTGAAGTCCCATGTAACTGGGAACAGTTGGAAACAAAAGCAGATTAGAATGGAGAATACAAAAAATGAACTTATTAGAAGAATTCAAAAAAAATCCCGGATTCGTCTACCGAATCGGGACTGATTACTATTATATAGGAAAATGGATCTGCAAGCCATGCACAGACGAAGCCGTTACAGACTGCCATGCCATGTATGAAATGTGCATCCAGGCAAAAGAACAGGCAAACGCAGCCCTTTATTTTCAGAAGCTGCGTGCCTACAGTGAATTTGCCCTGGACATTCCATACAATCCGGCAAAGATCCTTCAGTACCAGACCGCTCTTGTCGAAGCACTTTCCGATGCTGATATCCAGTCTCTTACCGACCAGCTTCGGCATTTTCACGATCAAGCATCTTAATCACATCCAGAAGTGTAGGATACACATACCGGCATAATCCTCTCACTTCTTCATCCGGCTGTGCAAGATCCGGGATCATCACCGGGATCATACCCGCAGCCGAAGCCGAGCGGATTCCTGCCGGTGCATCTTCAAGCGCAATACTATGTACCGGCTCGGCTCCGATCGCCTCGCACGCTTTGAGGTAAATTTCCGGATCCGGCTTTGCATGTTTCACCGAATCGCCAAAAACCCCGCCATCAAAATATTTCCACAAACCGACTTTCTCAAGAGATGCCTTTGCGTGGATCTCTCTGGAGGACGTCGCAAGTCCGACCTTGTATCCGTGTTCCTTCGCATAGATAAGAAGTTCCCTTGCTCCCTCTTTTACGCCGATCCCTTCTTTGTCACAAATGCCGTAATACTTCTCCCGTGTCAGCTCATTAAACTTATCCATCGGAAAATCTTCGCCATATACACTTTTAAAATATGCTTCTCTGCGGACTACATTGAATCCCAGCGTATGATAAATATGCTCCCCGATCCGTCCGTATCCGAGCTTCTCTCCTGCATAATTCCAGGATCTCTGCACAACACGTTCCGAATCAAGGAGCAGTCCGTCCATATCAAATACCAGTGCTTCTACCTTCATCAGAATTCAATTCCCTTTCCGAGGGCATCTTTTAAATACGTGGTTACGTCTTCCAGTTTTTCCAGAATTTCTTCACGTTCTTCCCACTCTTCGCCGGTCATATCTTTGCTGACCAGTGCCTGCTTGACATCTTTTAATTTTTTGATCAAATCTTCTGTCATAGTAAATCCCCCTTTTCTTATCAATTACTGTTTTTCTATAAATTTATTTTACCGATATTGTCAGCAAATTTCAACAGTTCATCCGAAAATGTAAACAAATCTTAACATTCACCGCTATAAAAAACTCTTATCTAACTTCCATTTTTCTACTTCCATTATATAGCAAATGTGCTATAATAATTCAGTATGTAAAAAAGTGTTATAATCATAAGGGGATTAAAAAATTGGATGACAACAAATTAGAAGCAAAACTGCTGAAGATTAAAGCGCTTGCCGAACGGGGAGAAGGTGGCGAGAAAGAGGCCGCCATCAAAATGTATCATAAGCTTCTGAAGAAGTATGATATTGATGAAAAAGCATTACAAAAAGACAAGCTCAGCAAGCACTGGTTTACATATGAGACAGATATCGAGGAAAATCTTCTGGTCCAGATTTTTTACATGGTGACCGGAGATCCCGAATATTTCCGCCGGACAAGCCGTACACGCGGAACCCAGTGCGGATGCATATGTACCGATTTTGAGAAAACTGAAATTCGTTTTTATTTTGAATTTTACAAAGATGCACTCAATCAGGAACTGGAAGCCTTTTTGATGGCTTTCAAATTAAAAAATCATCTGTTTCCGGATGAAAGTGCAAGATGCTTTGTTCCTGAGGAAGAGGAAGAGATATCAGAAATGCTGTTAAAAGCGCAGAAATTTGCAGAAGATATTGATAAGTCCAACCCGGTTCGCCGGATTGCATCTGCCGATCTTTCTGCTGATCCGGATGCACTGGAATCATAGGTATATACGTCGTTCTTTTGCGATATGCATTATAGCAAAAAAGCTGTTCTTAAAACAGGAGGGTATGACTCATATTAAATCATACCCTCCTGTTTTGATTTCTCGCGCTGTATCTGTGATAAAACTTATCTTCTGTACAATCTATAGCCTGCAGATACCGCCTTAACAACTCTTTTCCATCTGTCTGACCACCTAGGCAAGATCCCGAAGCCTTGCAATTTCTTCTTTATGCCCCGCATCATCCAGTGGCGTTTCCAGATAAAACGGCAGATCTTTTAATTTCGGGTGACGCATGACATTTAAAAGCGCCTCTATCCCGATCTCTCCGCCGCCGATCACCGCATGCCGGTCTTTTCTTGAACCAAATGGCATCATACTGTCATTTAAATGAATCGCTCTCAAAAGCTCAAGTCCAAGTACTTTGTCAAACTCTTCCAGCACCCCGTCCAGATTATTTACAATATCATATCCTGCTGCAAACACATGACAGGTATCCAGACAGATTCCGATCCGCTCCGGATGTGATACCCCGTCGCGGATTGCTTTCAGCTCTTCAAATCTCCAGCCAATCTCTGTCCCTTTTCCGCTCATTGTCTCAAGCAGAACCGTAATATTCTCTTTTCCGGTAATCGCCTGGTCAAGCCCCGCAATGATATTTTGAATTCCTGCTTCTGCGCCAATTCCGGTATGGCTTCCCGGATGAAACACCAGATTCTCAATCCCCAGTCTGTCCATCCGCGTCACATCTTCCCGGATCACCGTGCAGGCGAATTCATACACCTCCGGCTTCGCACTCGCCAGATTCATCGTATAAGGTGCATGCGCCAGAATCGCTCCAAAACCGGCCTCTCTCCTGATCCTCTGAAACTCCTCCGCTTCCTTCACCGTCGGATCCTTATAATTCGATCCCCGCGGATTCCTGCTGAAAATCTGCATCGTATCTGCATTCATCTTCACCACATTCTCTGCAGTCTTCACAATCCCTTTCGCAATCGACATATGTGTTCCTATTACCATATTTATTAGATCGCTCTCGTATACTTCTTCAGCCATTCTTTCTCTTCATCATTCAGATAAGGAGACACCTTCTCATATACAGTTGCATGATAAGTATTCAGACGTTCCTTGTCTTCTGCATTCATGATATCCGGATTGATCGCATCCAGGTCAAATGGCACATAAGTAATCGGTTCAAAATACAGGAATTCTCCATACTCATTCTTCTCTCCTTCACAGACAAGCAATTCATTTTCCAGACGCACACCGTGAGATCCTTCGATGTAGATTCCCGGTTCATCCGTAATGACCATACCTGGCTGGAATGCATCAGACTCACCGGCTCTGTAAGTATAACGGAAGCCTGCCGGTCCCTCGTGGATGTTCAGAAGGTATCCAACCCCATGTCCTGTTCCGTGATTAAAGTCCAGTCCTCTGTCCCAAAACGGCTTTCTTGCCAGATAATCAAAGTTCATTCCGCAGCAGCCTTTCTTGAAGATCGGACTTGCAAGGTTCAGGTTACTGATCGCAACCAGTGTAAAATGATCTTTCATGATCTGTGAAACTTCTCCAAAAGCATATGTTCTGGTGATATCAGTAGATCCTTCGTAGAATCCTGCTCCTGTATCCGTCATCAGGAAACTTCCCTCATGAAGCTCTACATCGGTCTCCGGTGAAGAAGAATAATGTACGATCGCACTGTGCTCCCCGAATGCAGAGATCGGTCCGAAGCTTGGACGGATAAATCCACCCATCTCAGCACGGAACTCATCCAATTTGTCAGAAGCGCTCATCTCTGTGATCGTCTCTTTGCCAACATTTTCTTTCAGCCATTTCATAAATCTGACATGAGCCACGCTATCCTTGATCTCAGCGATACGGATATTTTCGACCTCTGTCGGATTCTTTACACATTTGAATAAGATCGCCGGATTTCTCTCTTCCACTTTCTTCACATTCTCCGGAATGTTCTTGTAAAGTGCAAAGTTCAGTCTTCCCGGATCTACCATCAGGACTTCTTCTGCTGCAACCTTTTTGATGTCCTCATAAATATCATTGTATGGGTGCAGAATAACCCCGTCTGCTGCAAGATGTGCTTTGATCTCATCGCTTAATTTTTTCTCATTTACAAAAAGATCCACCTTGTCCATTCTGATCACTGCATAGGTCAGAACCAACGGAAAATATTCTACGTCATTTCCACGAATGTTCAATGTCCAGCAGATGTCATCCAGTGTGGTAAGAACGTGTGCTGTCGCACCTGCTTCTTTCATTGCTGCACGTGTACGTGCAAGCTTGCTCTCCACAGTCTCTCCTGTGTATTTCTGTTCCAGTTCAAATACCGGCTCTTCTGAAAGAATCGGACGGTCTTCCCATACTTCATCGATCAGATCATATGCATATACGACCTTTCCGTTCTTCTCAGATGCGATCTTCTCGTATTCTTCTCCTTCTGTTACAGAAACAACACGTCCATCAAATCCTACATTTTCGCCTTCTGCCAGAGCTGTTTCCAAATATTCCCCAATCTTCGGAACGCCCGGCTGTCCCATCTTCATCAGTTCTACTGTTGTTCCCTCTAGCTGCTTTGCCGCTTGGATAAAGTATCTTCCGTCTGTCCACAGGCGTGCTTCTGTCTTTGAAACCACTGCTGTTCCTGCAGATCCCGTAAATCCGGTAATATACTCTCTTGCTTTAAAATGCTCCCCCACATATTCGCTCTGATGAAAATCTGCAGTCGGAATAATATAAATATCTATTCCCTTTTCCTGCATTTTTGCACGCAATTTTTCAAGTCTTTCCGGTATTGTAGACATTTTAAAAAACCTCCTTTAATTTTTCCATTCTCTGACCATTATAACCCGTAAACTTTTGAAAAGCAACCTAAGAAAAGGAGTCGGATTCAGCAAGAACATCATTTTCATTCAGATCCTGTGCACTGCCTGTAAGTCCGGTCACAAGTACCGCTACACATCCGATTATCTTCACCTTTTTTGACATCTTCCATCACCTTTCGCAAATTTTCACAAATGGTAGTCTACCCGAAAAATTTGTTCTGTCTATGGGAAAAATGTGATTTTTCTGTGAAATCAGGACTGATGCATTGCTGCATGCTCCTTTTCCAGTTCTTTAAAAAGTTCCGGCACAGTCCACTGACTGTTTGTGTCTGTCAGAACTGCTTTATAATCAATACGTTTCATACCCTTCTTTCGCATCATAAATAAAATCTGATCCAGATGGCTGCCTGTCACTCCGGCAAATACCATCATCTCATCTGCCAGCTCTTCACCCTCATAAATCCTGTCTGTCTCTGACGCTTCTTTCATTCCGGCAAGTACACCAACCGTCTGAAAATACTCTTCTTTTTTTATCAGTCGCACCCGAATCCTGAGTGACATACAGATCATCTGTAGCTCCTGCGCACGCTTCTTATCTTTTATATTAAATAATAATACTGTTTCTCTCATAAATTTCCTCGACTACTCCGCTTTTCTCAAACGGTTCTTTTTATGTTTATTCCACTCTCCGATTACCTCACTGACAGTTGATACCGTAACAAACGCACTCTGGTCTGTCTCATGGATAAATGCAAGAAGCTTTGCATATTCACTCTTTTCCAGAATTGTAACCACTTCTGTCTGTTCCTGATTGCCCAGTCCTCCGACTGCCGGATAAAGAGTCGCCCCTCTGTGCAGCTCATGTACAACAAACTGCTGGATCTCCGGATATTTCTTTGACAGGATACACACCCTCTTACGGATACTGAAACCATCGATAAAATTATCCAGAACAATCCCATAAAGATAAGTTCCCAGAAGGCTCACTACCAGTGTCTTTCTGTCGTAGACAAGGATAGACGTCGCAGCGGTCACAAATCCTGCGATCGTAAGACTCTTTCCAATTTCAAAATGCAAATATTTATTTAAAACTTTTGCAACAACATCAAGCCCACCAGAAGATGCATTGACATTAAACAAAATCGCCTGTCCAATGCTGATCACCAGAATATGGCACAGCATATTGATAAACATATCATCCGTGAGCGGCGGAACATCTGGTGTCACTGTTTCAAAAATACGCAGATAAACCGGGAGCATTAAAGATGTAATGACCGTCTTACCTCCGAATTCTTTTCCGACAAACACAATCCCTATGATCAGAAGTGCTACATTTAGAATCATCGTCATCGTCGAAACCTTCAGCGGAATAAAATTTGCCAGAACCATGACAAGTCCCGAAATACTTCCCACAACAAAGGAATTCGGCATCATCAGATAATACACTGATGCCGATACAATAAACATTCCTACCGTGATCGTTGCATACTCTTTCAATATGTTTTTTGCTTTGTTCTTCTCTTTCAATTTTCTTTCCTCTCTTTCATACCGGTGCCTCTTATTTCCCCAAATATGCGACACACTATATTTCCCAACATAGCACATTCATCATAACATACTTCTCATCAAACTTCTACGCTATGTTTCTCATTAAAAACATGAAATCTTCTTTCCATTTATAGTAGTTTCAATTATAATAAAGGAAGAGTGAATTTTTTAACAATTAGAGAAGAGAGGGTTAATTATGAATGCTGATGGAAACGTAATCAAAATCAAACATGACGTACTGTTCGAAATAGCAAAGCTTGCTTTTGCAGGTGAACTTGAAGAACAGCGTGATCACCTCCCGCTGAAGCTTATTCCGGGACCGACCCCGCAGTTCCGCTGCTGTATCTACAAAGAGCGTGAGATCATCCGCCAGAGAATCCGCCTCGCAGAAGGCAAAGCTCCGGGACCGGAAGATGATGGCAATATCATCCAGGTTATTTCTTCTGCCTGCGAAGACTGTCCGATCTCCAGCTACACAGTAACAGAGAACTGTCAGAACTGTCTTGGAAAGGCATGTATCAATGCCTGTAAGTTTGGGGCAATTGAACCGGGACATTACCGTTCCCACATTGACGCATCCAAATGTAAAGAATGTGGTCAGTGTGCCAAAGCCTGTCCGTACAATGCCATTGCACATTTAAAACGTCCGTGTAAATTCAGTTGTCCGGTCGATGCGATCACCTACGACGAGCATGGCATTTCCATAATCGACAAAAACAAATGTATCCGCTGCGGTAAATGTATCCACAGCTGTCCATTCGGTGCAATTGCTTCCAAAACATTTATTGTTCCGGTAATCAATGCTTTAAGAGAAGGAAAACACATCTACGCAATGGCTGCTCCTGCCACAGAAGGTCAGTTTGGTGCTGACATTACCATGGAAAGCTGGCGCAAAGCAATGAAAGAGCTCGGATTCGTAGATTTCTACGATGTAGGACTCGGTGGAGATATGACTGCTGCTTACGAAGCTGAAGAATGGGCTGAAGCTTACAAAGAAGGACAGAAAAAAGTAACCTCCTGCTGCCCTGCATTTGTAAATATGGTTCGCCTGCATTACCCACAGCTTGCTGACAATATCTCAACAACTGTTTCTCCGATGTGTGCAATTTCCCGTATGATCAAAGCACAGGATCCGGAAGCGATCACTGTATTTATCGGACCTTGCCTTGCTAAGAAATCCGAAGTTGTCGATCAGCAGATCGAAGGAAATGCAGATTATGTTCTTACATACAGCGAGATCCGTGCGATCATGAAAGCAAAAGACGTTGAACTCGAGGCCTGTCCGAACGACAACCAGACCGCTTCTACCTTCGGAAAACGCTTTGCAAATTCCGGCGGTGTAACAGCAGCTGTTCTGGAAAGTCTGAAAGAATCTGACAACTGCATCGATGCGAAAGTCTGTCGTGCAAATGGTTCTCAGGAATGTAAGAAAGCCCTCCTTCTCATGAAGGTTGGACGTCTTCCGGAAGACTTCATCGAAGGCATGGCATGTGACGGCGGATGTGTCGGCGGTCCAAGTTCATTCAATGACCAGATGGCTTCCAAGAAGAACCGTGATGCCTTGATCTCTCAGGCTGACGATCGTGGAATTCTTGATAATCTAAAGAATTACGATATGGATAAGTTCTCTATGCATAGAGACTAAAATTATAAGGGAGTTTTGCTCTATCACTGAAATCAGTTATAAAGTAAAACTCCCTTATTCTAATTATATACACCACGCATCTATTTATTATCCCCTATACCACGGCAGCCTGTCCCGCAGCATCATCTTTTCCATCCGCTCCAGATTCTTATCCGAATGCTCAATCTCCCGCGAATACCGGTACACCAGCTCTACGATCTCTTCTGGTGTAAGCTCTCCTTCATTTTTTATCCACCGTGCTTTCCACAGCTCATAAATATGGAAAGTACTTATTACTGCCATCTGCACCTTCGCATAAATCCTTCCATCATAAACTGCGCCACAGAAATAAGTGAAAATGAAATACACCAGCAGCTGCTCTGCCTGGATCTGGATATTGCTCTCTTCCTTCGCCCACCGCTTAAAGTCAGACGAGATTCCTTTATACGCATCTGCTCCATGTGAATACAGAAGTTCTTCGCTCTCCATCAGAAGCATATCCCAGTCCTCACGCAGAAGTTCCAATTCATAAAGTTCCCGGAACATCTTATGCGCCATCTCCCATCTTTCCTGCACAGACAGCTTTTCTTCTTTCCAAAGTTTCCGTACAAACTTTCTGGCACTCTTTGTCTGATAACGTTCAATGACTTCCTCGCAGGAAAATAACTGTTCCCGGTTAAATCTGCCCTGCAGATCATGCGCCATTCCAAGAATCAGTCCCACTCTTATTTTTAATGAATGTTCCCGGTCCTGCAGAATTCCAAGCATTGCATCTCTCGCATCTACAAGCATAGAATACAGAAACGGATCAAATTCCTCGTATTCCTCTTCTCCTTCTTTTTCATAAGTAAGAAAACGGACCGGCTCTTTCTTCTCCATCAAAATCCTTGCCACCTCTGGACAGGATACCGACAGGGTAATCTCCCGTACATCCTCAAACTCCTCGACATGTCTCGGATACAGGCGGCAGGTTTTACACAGACTTTTCTCTCCGAAATTCGCATACATCTCACACAGATTACAGTCATTTAAAAATGCACATCGCTTTTCTTTATCCTGCCTGAAAATGCCACGGATCCAGTCCACGGATTTCAACATCGTAAACCAGAATTTTCCTTTCACATGCTTATATTTATTCAGTGATTTTTTGTCAATTACAATCTTCCACCCTGCACAACAGGTATCTTCACATTTGTCTGCGATGCAGGTGAACTCTTTATAATAATCCGGAATTGTATATTGCATTTATTTTTCTACCCCGACCTTCTTACAGATATCCGCCAGACAGCATCTGTCGCAGTGCGGCTTCGTCCTTGCCGTACAGACTTCTCTTCCGTGGTACACCAGTCTGTGACAGAAATCGCTTCCTTCCTCCGGCGGAACCAGCTTCCAGAGTTCCATCTCTACTTTCTTCGGATCCTTAATCCCGTCTACCAGTCCAATACGGTTCACCAGACGGATACAATGGGTATCCGTTACGATCGCAGGCTCACCAAATACATCTCCCATGATCAGGTTCGCGCTCTTTCTCCCAACACCTGGCAGCTTTAAGATCGCATTAAAATCCTTCGGAATCTTTCCGCCATACTCATCCCGAAGCATCTTCATACAGGCACTGATATCCCGTGCCTTACTTTTTCCAAGCCCGCAAGGACGCACAATCTCTTCGATATCATTTACATCTGCTTCTGCAAGTGCCTCTACTGTCGGATATTTTGCAAATAAACCTTCTACGACTACATTTACCCTTGCATCCGTACACTGTGCCGCAAGACGCACACTGACCAGAAGTTTCCATGCCTGATCATAATCCAGAGTACAGTCTGCATCCGGATACTCTTTTCGGAGGCGTTCGATTACTTCCAATGTCCTTTGTTTTTTCGTCATTTTCTACTCCTCTTTACTTCATATTCTGTATTGTAAGATAATTAATCTGTTTCATCTGTTTGATATCGTCTTTATTGAAGGTAAGCAGATTCATCAGCTTTTCTTTATTCACGATCTCTTTTTCTGAAATTACTGCTTTAAAGGTAATCGGAAGCATCGTATAATTCGACAGCCCCGATACCAGTGCAAGCTGCTGCCCGGGATTTACCAGATTATTAACACAGGAAATCATGATATGCTCCGACTTTAATGCCTGATTATGCAGCATATAGGTTCCGATAAAGCCTTCTTTCTCATATTCTCCTGTATAAAGTCCACTGCAATCTCCCGGTTCCCGAATCTCACTTACATCATTAAAAAGATGTACTTTATATCGATTCCCATTTCCTTCAACTACCTGCTGTTCGATCACACTTTTGATGATCACCTTCCCGATTGCATCATAGCTATACATATACAATTTTTCGATCTTCTCTGCATAACGGCATTCTTCCTCTTCTTTTGCAGTCTCATCCCCAATAATTGCCAGCGGAGATACTTTCAGGATCCGTGACAGCTCCACAAATGTCGACATATCCAATGAAATATCTCCTTTTTCGTATTTAGAAACTGTCGACACACTCTTATGTAACAGTACCGCCAGTTCTTTTAAGGTCATATTATACGCCATACGGTATTTTCTGATATTCTGACCTACTCTTTCATCTACATTCATACCAATTTTCTTTCCTTTAAATCAATTTTTTTATGACATGTGCATAAATTTTGTCGCATTTTCCCAAATTTGCATTTTGCAGCATGTTTTTTCTATTATTTCAATAATAACACGTTCATTTTTTTCCTGTCAATAAAACACACCTCTTTTGTCATTTTGGTTTAATCCGCATAAAATGAGGTTATCAAACACAACCAACTCATAAATTTATGTAACCAAAAATCAAGGAAGAAATGAAAGGGGATTACAAATGGAAGTTGAAGAAAGATTACTAAAATACATTTCCATCAAAACACCTTGTGACGAAAACAGTGATAAGGTTCCAACTACATCATGTCAGTTTAATCTTGCGAAAATCCTTGCCGATGAATTAAAAGATCTCGGACTTACCAAAGTGATTCTGGATGACAAGTGTTTTGTCTATGGAATTCTCCCGGCTACTCCCGGTTATGAGACCAGAAAAAAACTGGGATTTATTGCACACATGGATACCGTTCAGGAATTCTGCGAAGGAGAAATTCATCCTGTCTGTACACCAGATTATAATGGTGAAGATCTCGTCCTTGGAGACAGTGGAAGAATTCTTACCACAAAGGATTTCCCACATTTAAAAGCTTTAAAGGGACGTACCTTAATTACCTCTGACGGAAATACCATCCTCGGAGTAGACGACAAAGCCGGTATTGCAGAAATCATGCAGCTGCTGGAAATCCTGCAGACAGAGCAGATTCCTCATGGTCAGATCAGTGTAGCATTTACACCGGATGAAGAATGCGGAAGCGGTGCTGCTCATTTCGATTTTGAAGCTTTTGATGCTGAAGTTGCCTATACAATGGACGGAGATGGAGAAGGCGAGATCCAATACCAGAATTTCAATGCCTGTGAAGCAAAATTTGAAATCAACGGGAAGAATGTTCATCCCGGATCTGCAAAAAATGTCATGATCAATGCGGTTCTCATCGCAGCAGATATCAACAATATGCTTCCAAGATATGAGATTCCGAGATATACCGAAGAGTACGAAGGATTTTACCATCTTCTGAGTATTCACGGCGACGAAGGATATGCCATCGCTGAATATATTATCCGCGATCATGATACAGACAGCTTTGAGGCTCGAAAAAATACACTCCGCCATATCGAGAAAACCTTAAATGAGTTCTGGGGAGCGGGAACAGTTGCTTTGACTCTGACAGACGAATATAAGAATATGGAATGTATTATTAAAGAGCATATGTATCTGATCGATTACGCAAGACAGGCTTGTGCAAACGCAAATGTCCCGGAAGATATTTCTCCGATCAGAGGCGGCACAGATGGCTGCAAGCTGTCTTTCAAAGGACTTCCTTGTCCAAACCTTGGCACCGGAGGTCATGGCTATCACGGACCATTAGAGCATGTAACCATAGAAGGCATGGAAGCTGCTGTCCGTGTGATCGTAGAACTTGTAAAAATATTTGCAAACGAATAGAAAACAGAGGTACCGATTATGAAAAAGAAAAAAATCTCTTTCCCTTCTGCGCTTACCGTATTATTTATCGTCCTTATTTTTGCCGCTATTTTAACCGCAATCGTACCGGCAGGACTTTATTCCAAATTAACCTACAACGCAGATCATGATGTATTTGAAATCACTACACCGGATGGTGACGTTACAGAAATGGCTCCCACTCAGGAAACGCTGGATGAACTTGGTGTCACCGGTAATCTGAACAAATTTTTGGATGGAAGCATCAGCAAACCAATTGCCGTTCCGGGAACTTATCAAAAAGTAGAACAACAGCCACAGGGAGTATTCAAAATCCTTCTCGCTGCCATCAAAGGTGTATATGATACCATTGATATCATCCTCTTCGTATTCATTCTGGGCGGATGTATCGGTGTCCTGAATTATATGGGCGCATTCAATGCAGCAATTGCCGCTCTTTCCAAAGTCACAAAAGGGAAAGAATATATCCTGATTATTTTGATCACCATTATTATTGCGGCAGGTGGAACAACCTTTGGTCTTGCCGAAGAAACCATTGCTCTGTATCCGATCCTTGTTCCGGTATTCCTTGCGGCCGGATACGATGTTATGGTCTGTATCGCTGCCATTTATATGGGTTCTTCCATCGGAACCATGTTCCCTACCATTAACCCGTTTTCCGTAGGAAATGCATCAAACGCAGCCGGAATCAGCCTTGCTGACGGAATGGGAATCCGTGGTATCGCACTGGTGCTCGGAATTATCATCACCTTAATCTATATTCTTCGTTACGCAAAGAAGGTAAAGGATGATCCGTCTAAATCTATCTGCTATGACCAGTATGAATACCATTTACAGAAATACGGTCATCAGGGAGAGGTTCCGGAATTTACAGGTAAAATGAAACTTTCGCTCCTTGTATTCGGTGTATCCTTTGGTGTACTTGTATGGGGACTTGTCGCACAGGGATGGTGGTTTGATAATATGACCGCTCTCTTCCTTGCCTGCGCGGTCCTGCTCGCCTTTACCTCCGGCATCGGCGAGAAGAACTTTATGGATCAGTTTATCGGTGGTGCTGCCGATCTGATGAGTGTTGCCCTGGTTGTCGGTGTTGCCCGTGGTATCAATGTCATTCTGGAAGATGGTATGATTTCTGATACGATCCTTGAATTCTTCTCAAAAGCGATCAGCGGCATGAATCCGATCCTGTTCATCATCCTTATGATGCTGGTATTTATCGTACTTGGATTCTTCATTTCCTCTTCCTCCGGTCTTGCGGTTCTGTCCATTCCGATCATGGCACCGCTCGCCGACACCGTTGGGGTATCAAGATCCGTCATCGTTTCAGCATACGCATACGGTCTTGGACTGATTTCCTTCATCACACCGACCGGACTGATCCTTGCATCCCTTGCAATGGTTGATGTTACCTATGACAAATGGCTGAAATTTATCATGCCTCTTATGGGTATGACAACCGTATTCAGTGCGATCATGCTAATCATTCAATTATATGTATAAATACCTTATCCAGACAGGAGGAAGCCAGTTATGGATTTTGAAAAACAAATAAAAGCAGATCGGGAAAGTCTGATCCAGGATATCATAAAACTGGTATCGATCAACAGTGTGGAAGCAGCACCGGAGGCAGGAATGCCTTTCGGTGCAGGTCCTGCAAAGGCTCTCGATTGTTTTCTTGAAATAGCAAATTCAATGGGACTTACAGTTGAAAATTTTGACAACTACGCAGGACATGCCGATTATGGAGAACAGGATGAAATTCTGGGAATCCTTGGGCATGTAGATGTCGTTCCCTGCAGCGGAAACTGGATCTGTGATCCTTTCAAACCGGAAATCATAGACGGAAAGCTTTACGGGCGCGGTGTTCTTGACGACAAAGGTCCTCTTCTCGCCTGCCTGCACGCAGTAAAGATTCTGAAAGCAATGGGACTTCCTCTGCAAAAGAGAATTCGCTTCATCGTTGGCGCCAATGAAGAAACCGACTGGAAATGCATGGATTATTATTTCAATCAAAAGGAAATCCCTGCTCCACAGATATCTTTTACACCGGATGCTGTATTTCCACTTATTTATGCCGAGAAGGGTGTCTTCCAATATCAACTTGTAACAGATATCACGGAAGAGCTTGTTCTATCCGGCGGAAACGCTTTTAATGCAGTTGCAGATCACGCATCTGTTCTGCTTCCCGAAGAAATGGAAGCTGTGATCCGTAAGAGTCTTCTCTCCTGGGAGACACAGACGAATTGCCATTTCCGACTGGACAGAATGGACTCGTCTCTTCGCCTGACTGCAGAAGGTGTTGCCGCACATGCCGCCCATCCTTCTACCGGAATCAATGCGATCAGCGGACTTATGAAAGCTGTTTCTGAATTACCACTTCAAAATGAGCTTTCCAGAATCGCTGCCTTCTATATGAAGTACATCGGTTTTGATCTGACCGGCAAAGGACTGGGAATTGATCTTTCCGATGAAATTTCCGGTAAATTAAGTTTTAATGTAGGAAAGGTCGAAGTACAGGATTATAAAGTCATCTTTTCTATTGACAATCGTGTTCCTGTCACTTACCGCTGCATGCAGGTACAGGAGCTTATCCAGAAGCATTTAAGCGGCTCCGGATTCCGTTTTGAAAATCCAAATGCCACAGAATCGATTCATATCCCAAAAGATTCTTTCCTTGTACAAGCATTGTTGGAATCCTACCGTACCGTTGTTGGCGATTCATCTGCTATGCCTCTGGTTGACGGAGCCTGCTCATATGCGCGCGCACTGGATAACTGTGTTGCTTTCGGAGCACTTTTACCGGATCAGCCGGATCTGATGCACCAGACCAATGAATATCTGGAACTTGACAAGCTTGATATCTGGATGAAGATTTATCTGGACGCCATTTACAGACTCGCAAAATAGAATCGGAATGAATAATGTAATGTATTTGTTAATATCTTACATTATTCATTCCTTTTTTTATTTAAGTTTTATACATTTTGTACATTTCTCAAATGACATTTCGTTAAATCCATGCTATAATTAAAAAAATGATAATTCATCTGTTAACGTACAAAATAAGGGGGGCTTACATGAAAAAAATATCACGTCATGAACTGATGCAATATGGAACGGCTGTCATTTCGTTCCTGATTGTAATGACGTTCACACTTCTGATTTTTTTCTGGTTTGTACAACAGAGCGTTGATAAAAGTGTACAGAACGTTATCCAAAAAAACACACTGCAGCAAAAGGATCACCTGGAACTGGTTTTGGAAAAAGAATATGAATTCCTGGAGAGTCCTGCTGCATACTTCGGAACAACTTCCGATCTGTTCAGTAGCGATAATCTTCAGCTTCTTGCTGAACTGGCTTCTTCCAGCTCCTTTCACCGGCTTATGCTTTTTTCTACAGACGGTATCGGACACTCCAGCGATGGAAAGAATACCGATGCAAGTTCACGGGACTATTTTCAAAAGACATTGGAAGGCAGACGCGTCCTTAGTTCTCCTCTGTCAAGTAGCGTAGACAACGAAACCCTCGTTGTCCTCACAGTTCCTGTTTATGACAAAGATCAGAATATTATCGGTGTTTTTGGAGGTTCCATCGATGTCGCGAAACTGACTACCATGCTCTTTGAGGATCTGTATTCCGGTTCCGGCTACTCATTTATCACAGACTCGGACGGCAACATTATTTCCATTGAATCTACTCACAACGAAATCCGGGAGAACTTTTTTACTTCTTCCTCTGACTGGGTATTTCAGACCTCGGAAGATGGCGCTACCCTTCAGGAAGATTTTAAGCAAGGACACGCAAACTGCCGCAAGATTACAGCAGATTTATCACATGCACGCTATATTTCCTACCAGCCACTAAAGTACAACGACTGGATGCTCTGCTATATCGTTCCTGCTGTCGAAGCCCGTCAGCACTTTGCTTTTATCAACAACTTTGAAATCATTCTGTTCGCCTTTTTTATCTGCATTGTGCTGCTTCTGATCTTCGCACTCTGGAAGATCAACCAGAAGAATCAGACTTCGCTTCTTCGCCAGGCGCATACAGATGCTCTGACCGGACTTCTGAACAAAGTTTATGCAGAACACACGATTTCCGAATGGCTGCGCGAAAAAGATTTTGAAGATTTACAGGCTTTAATGATGATCGACATGGATTATTTCAAGCAGATCAATGATACTTATGGACATGCAACCGGTGACCAGGTACTGAAAATATTTGCCGGATTTCTGAAAGAACAGTTTCGGACAACCGATATCATCGGTCGTGTCGGTGGTGACGAATTTATGATCCTGATGAAAAATGTACGTCTGGATTACAGTATCCATCTGCATTTGCAAAAGCTCTATACAAATCTTCAAAATGTAGATATCCCGGAACTAAATGGCCGGAAACTTTCCTGCAGTATCGGCTGTGCTGTTGCTCCAACGGATGCTGAATCTTTCAGCCAGTTATACCGCCTTGCTGATCATGCTCTGTACACAGCTAAGCACAACGGACGTGGACGTTTTGTTATTTACCACGATATCAAGAACCAGCAGGAAACCGTTTTATCCTGATCAACGTCAGAAATTCTGGTACAGGTCAATATTCCTGTCATTTAATCTCAAAATTCCCGCCGGGCAGATCCTGTACCTGTCCGGCGGGAATTTCATTCTTCTTTATATCTCAGATATGCCCCGGCACATCCAGTCATTTTTAATCATCGTAAGTATCCAGGAAATTGTGTCTTACACCTTTTGCCTTGTAACCGACAACCGTATCCAGATTGACATTTTCCACACTCTTGAAAATATTGCCCTCCACAAACGGGTTCGTCTTCTTAAGCTCTGCAATCAGTTTTTTGATTTCCATACGCTTTGACTGATTTTCTTCATTGTTGCAGGTTGTACAGGTATCGGTAAACTTACATGCACACTGGATAAAATGCAGATCATTGTAATCTCTCCATGCCTTGATGTCATCCTCACGGATCAGATACATCGGGCGGATCAGTTCCATCCCTTCAAAATTTGTACTGTGAAGCTTCGGCATCATAGTCTGCACCTGTGCACTGTAGAGCATTCCCATCAGGATCGTCTCGATCACATCATCATAATGATGTCCCAGTGCGATTTTGTTGCAGCCCATCTGCTGTGCAAAATTATAAAGATATCCACGTCTCATCCTTGCACAGATATAACACGGTGATTTTTCGATCTCAAATACCGATTCAAAAATATTGGATTCAAAGATCTGGATCGGAATCTTCATCTTCCTTGCATTTTCTTCAATGACCTTCCGGTTCTCCGGACTGTATCCCGGATCCATCACCAGGAACTTTACTTCAAAGTTAAATTTGTTGTGACGCTTTAATTCCTGGAAAAGCTTTGCCATAAGCATAGAATCTTTTCCACCGGAAATGCATACTGCGATCCGGTCACCTTCTTTGACCAGTTCATATTCTCTGACAGCTTTTGTAAATTTGGACCAGATCTTCTTTTTGAACTTCTTGCGGATACTAAGCTCCACATGTTCACAGACATCATCTGCTTCCTTTTTCTTCATATCTGCCATCAGCCATCCAACATAACCGCCCTTCAGGCTGTATGCTTCATATCCCTGCTCCTGCAGTTCTTCTGCGATATCCCTGCTGATCTGTCCTCTGCTGCAGCAGATAATGATCTTCTTTTCCTTATCTTCCGGCGGATTCTCCATCAGTGCATCTGCTGAGCTTGCCACTGAATTCGGCAGGATTCCATGGGCGCGCTCAATCTCGCCACGGATATCAAAAAGCTCGTAGGACTCTGCAGGAAGCGTTTCCATTTCCTCGATCGTAATATCTATACTCATTGATTTTCTCCTTGTAAAAAGAATGTATCCTGACACATAATCCTCTTTATTGAACAGAAAGTTCCATCTGGATTGTTGTCAAATAAAAAATACGCGTGTATCGGTACATATCATAGCATAATCTGTGCATCTGGTCAAAGGGAGATCCATCCGAAAATACTGGATTTCCGCTTATTTCCGCTTATCGCACAGCATTTTCAACACTCCTGACTGCCGCAATTCCTTTCGGAAATGCAAGACTGACAAACAGTGAATAGTACCAGCCAAATCCGGCATTTTCCATCATAATCTCATATGCCATGCTTACGAAAATGTAGCTGCACATGATCGGAATGGATTTCAGAAAAGCATTTTTTCTGATCTGTGCCTTTGTCATAGTGTTTTCTCCTTAAAATTTTCTGTGCACATCGAAAAAGACGAAGGTTTCGAAAAACCTCCGTCCAAAATTCCTGTATGTATAATATTTATTTTCCCTGAACCGCTGCAAATCCACCTTCAAGATCTGCGATGATATCATCGATATGTTCTGTACCGATAGAAAGACGGATTGTGTTCGGTTTGATTCCCTGATCAAGCAGTTCTTCTTCTGTCAGCTGAGAATGTGTTGTTGTTGCCGGATGGATAACAAGGCTCTTAACATCCGCAACATTTGCAAGCAGCGAAAAGATCTTCAGGTTGTCGATGAACTTGTGAGCTTCTTCCTGTCCGCCTTTGATCTCGAATGTGAAGATAGATGCTCCACCATTCGGGAAATATTTTTCATAAAGTGCATGATCCGGATGATTCGGCAGTGACGGATGGTTCACATGCTCTACCATTGGATGATTAGAGAGGTATTCTACTACTTTCTTTGTATTTTCTACATGACGGTCAATTCTAAGTGACAGTGTCTCTGTTCCCTGCAGCAGAAGGAATGCGTTAAATGGAGAAATTGTTGCTCCCATATCACGAAGAAGGATTGCACGGATGTAAGTTACAAATGCTGCCGGACCTGCTGCATCTACGAAAGATACTCCGTGGTAGCTTGGGTTTGCATCTGCGATTGCCGGGTATTTTCCACTTGCTTTCCAGTCAAATTTACCGGAATCTACGATGATTCCACCAAGAGTTGTTCCGTGTCCACCGATGAATTTGGTAGCAGAATGTACAACAATGTCTGCTCCGTGTTCGATCGGACGGATCAAATATGGTGTTCCGAATGTGTTGTCGATTACAAGCGGAAGTCCATGCTTGTGTGCAATTTCAGCGATTGCATCGATATCCGGGATATCACTGTTCGGATTACCAAGAGTTTCAAGATAGATGGCTCTTGTGTTATCCTGAATTGCATCTTCTACTTCTTTCAAGTTATGTGCATCTACAAATGTAGTTGTGATTCCGTAATGTGTCAGTGTGTGTTCAAGAAGGTTGAAGCTTCCACCGTAGATTGTCTTCTGCGCTACGATATGTCCGCCATCTGCTGCAAGTGCTTCGATGGTATATGTAATTGCAGCTGCTCCGGATGCTGTTGCAAGAGCTGCCACACCACCTTCAAGTGCTGCGATTCTCTTTTCAAATACGTCCTGTGTAGAGTTTGTCAGACGTCCGTAAATGTTACCTGCATCTGCGAGTCCGAATCTTGCTGCTGCATGTGCAGAGTTCTTAAATACATAAGATGTTGTCTGGTAAATCGGTACTGCTCTGGCATCAGATGCCGGATCTGGTTCTTCCTGTCCTACGTGAAGCTGAAGTGTTTCAAATTTATAATCGCTCATATTTTTCTACCTCTCTTTTCTACTGTCTGATGTATCGTGATCTCTATAGTGATCTTTCAAATTTGATAGTTGCATTATATCCACTTTTACCTACTTTGTCAATAGGTTAATAGGGAATTATTTTAAAAACATTTAATTTCAATATGTTTTATCTGTTTTTCTTCTATCAATATAAAAAAGACGCTTTTGGCGTCTTTTCTGTATAATAACATCCACTACTGCTCATCGGTGATCAGCCCGGCGATCAGTTCTGCTCCTGTCACAAGATCTTTGATTGTCGTATATTCATTTACCGAATGTGCCTGGTACATTCCATTTGACAGCACCAGTCCAGGAATCCCGTTCTTCGCAAAGCTGTTGTTGTCACTTCCGCCAAATGTCTCTACAAGATTTCCTGCAAGTCCCAGCTTTTTGCTTACTCTTTCAAACCGTTTTACCGGCACACTGTCTTTTGCTGTCTCATAAGCGATCAGATGAACTTCGCAGGTAAGTTCTGATTCAGCTCCATGTTTTTCAGCCACCTTTTTGAAGGTATTTCCCACTTCTTCTACACAACGAGTCGCTTTTTCATGAGAATAGCTCCGGATTTCTCCCTTTACAATACATTTTTCCGGAACAATGTTCGTTCCGCTCCCACCTTCGATCAATCCGATATTGCAGGTTGTCTCTTCATCCACATGTCCCTGA